>Ga0207713_1000437_pt1 | contig 43820 bp, 31 predicted proteins | sample KBSS64metaG_FD_184404 | JGI IMG/M metagenome (GOLD analysis project Ga0207713, IMG submission 184404) | Switchgrass rhizosphere microbial communities from Kellogg Biological Station, Michigan, USA - KBS S6-4 metaG (SPAdes) (version 2) | ecosystem: Host-associated > Plants > Roots > Rhizosphere >... | reverse complement strand
AATCCTTTTATAGATCTTGTAGAGGGGCGGCCGCGTTGCGGGCGCCGAGCAGGCCGGTCACTGCGATATACGTTAACGCGGCAACGGCGATGCCGACCAGCGGCGCGACCCACGGCGAGCCGAACGCGGCGACGGTTCCGGCCGCGTAAGCCGCCAGCCCCGGCCAGTTGAACGCCGGTAACCGTGCGTCGGCCAGACGCGGATAACGCCCGCGCCAGCGGAAGAAAAAGTCCGCCATGATCACCCCGCCAATCGGCGGGATCACCGTGCCCAGCAGGATCAGATAAGGCACCAGCATGTCGTACATGCCCAGCAGCGCGAGCGCCGTGCCGATCACGGCACCGGCCAGGGTCACGGTCTTGCGGCGCCCGGTGCGCAGCAGGTTGCAGCCGGCGACGGCGAAGTTGTAGATGGTGTTGTCCTGGGTACTCCAGATGTTCAGCAACAGCATGGCCATCGCCGCCATGGCGAAGCCTTGCAACAGCAGCACTTCGACCACGTCGGGTTGTTGGTAGACGATTGCGCCGTAGGCGCCGATCAGCACCATCAGGCCATTGCCGATGAAAAAGCCGATCAGGCTGGCCAGCACCGCAATGCGCGCCGAGCGCGAAAAACGCGTCCAGTTGGTGGCCTGGGTCGCGCCGCTGACGAAGGTGCCGAACACCAGCGTGATGGCGGTCGACCAGTCCAGCGAACCACTGGGCACGACGCTGAGCAGTCCGTCGAGGCCGCCGACTTTCACGGTGGCGACCCACATCGACAGCATCAGCAGCAACATCATCGCCGGCACCGCGATGTACGACAGAATCTCCAGCCCTCGATAACCGACATACGCCGTGGCGCAGAACACCAGGCCGAACAGCACCATCAGCCCCAGTACCGTGGCTTCATTCAGGTCGAAATACTTGCCAAGTACCACCGCCGCCGTCGCGGTGCCCCAGGCGTACCAGCCGATCTGGGTAAACCCGAGGATCAGATCGCTGAGTTTGCTGCCGACTTCGCCAAAACAGAAGCGCCCCATCAGCACCGAATTCAGCCCGCTCTTGAAGGCGATGTAGCCGAGGCCTGCGGCATACACACCGAGCAGCAGATTGCCGATGACGATGACGGCGAGCATTTCGCCGAAGTTGAACGCCACGCCGAGCTTGCCGCCGGCAAACATGGTCGCCGTGAAGAAGGTGAACCCCAGCAGCACCATCGCCGTGGAGGCCAGGCCTTTGCGCGCGTGCATCGGCACTTCGCTGAGGGGGTAATCGTTGCCGGGATCGTTTTGCGTCATGGGGGCGTTCCTTGCTGGAAAGGGGAGGACGCGAAGAGGTTGCAGCGGTCGTGCCAAACGCGATGTTGCGGGTATTTATAGACGAGGCACGGATGATCGGCGCGAAAGCAGTGCATCGGGCGCCGCACCGAACCATGTGGGAGCAGTTGTTCCCACAGGGTCACGGGATTGGATCAGAGAAACCGCAGCAGCGCGGCGACGATGGCTTCAGGCACATCTTCCTGCACCAGATGCCCGGCATTCGGAACCGGATGAAACTGCGATCCTGGAATCATCTTGTGCAACTCACGCCCGCGTTCGATGGGAATCCACTGATCCTCTTCACCCCAGAGAATCTGCACCGGGCAGCGGATCGTCGGGTACAGCGGCTGCGCCTCCAGCGTGTAGCGCTGATCCATCTGCGCAATCTGCCGGTAGAACGCCGCTTGCCCCGGATCGCCCAGCCACGGCTGTACGTAGGGCGCCAGTTCGTCATCGGGAATCTCCCGGTGAATCGCCCCGCGAATATAGGCCGGCACGATGGCGCGCTGGATGTAATCCGGTAGGCCGCTGAACGCTGCTTCGTGCTGGCGCACGTGCTGCACGAACGGCGAACCCCAGGGTGTCAGCGCCACCGGGTCGATCAGGGTCAGGCTGCGGTAATCCTTGCCGTTGAGCAGATGAGCGCGCAGCACGGTGGCGCCGCCGAAGTCGTGGGCGACCATGTCTGGGTGTTGCAGATTCCAGTGATCGAGCAACTGCGCGAGCAATTCGTTCTGCACGCCGAGGGAGACATCGGCGTCCGGTTGCTCGGATTGGCCGTAGCCCAGCAGGTCGAAGTAATGCACCCGATGGGTGGCGAAAAAGTGTGGCGCGATGCGGTGCCACACATAGGAAGAGAAGGGCGTGCCGTGCACGAATACCAGCGGCGGGCCGTCGCCGCGCACCCCGTGGCGAATCTGTCGCCCGTTGAAATCAAAGACCTGATCCAGCAGCCAGTCCGTCATGGGCCTGTCCTCTTGGCGGGTTCGAGCCAAAAAGCATAGGCGTAAAAAAACCACCGGTCTCGGTGGTTTTTTGTGTCGCGGGAATTACTCGCCGCGATAGATGCAACCGCTGGTGCAGGTCTCGTGGATGCGGATCGCACTGAGTTCCGGCAGCAGGGGCTTCAATTCATTCCAGATGAATTTGGCCAGCACTTCGCTGGTCGGGTTCTCGAGGCCCGGAATGTCGTTGAGGTAGTTGTGGTCCAGACGCTCGTACAGCGGCTTGAAAATCGCCTTGATCTCGGAGAAATCACGGATCCAGCCGGTGTGCGGATCGAGGTCGCCGCTCAGATGAATCGCCACTTTGAACGAGTGACCGTGCAGGCGTCCGCACTTGTGGCCGTCCGGTACGTGGGGCAGGCGGTGGGCGGATTCGAACGTAAATTCCTTGAAGATTTCCACAGTGATTTCAGCTCTGTTCAGATGGCGTTCGCCGCAGCGAATTCGGGCAGGCGGCGAGTTTATCAGCTTGTTCCCGGCTGTGCTGACTAAAGGGTCAGCAAGCGCTCGGCGAGGCGACCATTGGCAGTCAGTTCAAGGAATTCGTCACCCATCCGGCGGCTCTCGTCCATCGCCGCGCGCCAGTATTTCTGTCGGCTCGGCGCATCGCCCATGAAACGCTTGAAGTCGTTACGGTCGGGGAGTTTGCCGTAGGGCAGGCGCGCCAGGTATTCCTTCGACGGCGCGAGCAACAGCACGTCCTGCAAGCGTTCCACCGAAGCTTTGCGCCACGGCAGAGTCTTGTCGAACCAGCCCGGAATCACCCGGTCGGTGAAGTGCGGATATAGCACGATGCCGTCGCCGCTGTAGGGCAGGTCGAGGTGGTAGTCGAGCAGACCGCCGTCGCGGAACGTGCCGGCACCGGCGCCTGGCAGGTCACGCACGCCCTCCGTGACCATCGGGATCGAACCCGAGGCCAGCAGCGCCTGGCGCAGGTTGCCGGCATCGAGGGCGACGAAGCGCGACGGGAAGTCATTCAGCGCATGCACCGGGGGCGCCAGGCGCGGGTCGTGGATGATCAGCCGTTCGAAGTGCCGCGACAGCCGCGCGCGGCCGCGCAGGTTGTCGGCGATCACCGAACCCAGTGCCAGCCCGAGCCGGCCGCGATGATCGTCCGCCAGCCCGCCGTGGCTTTTGACCACCATGATGTTCAAGCGGTAATGGGCGTTGGTCAGAAGGCTGGCATCGCGGCCGTCGAGCAGGTCATCGAGCATGCGCTGCGAACTGCGGCTGACCTCGGCAATGGTCACGCCTTTGTTGAAGTTCTGCTCGGTGTACAGATGACCAAGGCGGCGGATGCCTTCGGCGGCGTCCGGCAGGCAGGCACTGGCGAAGCGCCAGGAACCCACCGACGCACCGATCAGCGAACGCTCGCGCGGCGCCGCCGGCAGCCACTCGCCGAACAACGCCAGATCCAGCCCCTGAATCCCCAATGCCTTGGGCCCACCGGCAGCGCCGGGCAGGGTGCCGACGTCGGCGGCGTTCAGGCCTTGGGCACGAATGCGCGCCATGGCCCTGGGGCCGGCCTTGAGGGTGAGGGCAGGGAACTTGATGTGAATGGCGGTCATACCGGTCTCGATCGTTAGCAAGCGAAAGATTATAAGCACATGTTGCCGTGGCTGCAGGAGCAGGCCCAATGATGGCAATTCAGTTTCAGTTAAGTTCGCACCGTTAAGGTGCGGCCCGTAGCGACACATAAAAATACGGAGACACCATGAAAACCCTGACTGCCCTGACCATCGCCTCGATCATCGGCCTCACCGCCAGCACCGTTCACGCCCGCGATCTCGGCCCGGATGAAGCCCTGCGCCTGCGCGACGCTGGTACTATCGTCTCCTTCGAGAAGCTCAACGCCACCGCGCTGGCCAAACACCCGGGTTCGACGATCACCGACACCGAGCTGGAAGAACAGTACGGCAAGTACATCTACCAGATCGAACTGCGTGATCCGCAGGGGCTGGAATGGGATCTGGAACTGGACGCGGTGAGCGGGCAAGTGCTCAAGGATCATCAGGATACGTAATGAAGGTGAATGTTCGCGCCACCCGCCGTACGGCATTGGCGCTGGTGATGTTTTGCTCGACGGCCATGGCCCGCGACCTGGGTCCCGACGAAGCCCTCAATCTGCGCAAGCAGGGTGTGATCCTGCCGCTCGAGCAGGTATTACACCAGGCGATGGACCGTTATCCCGGCGCGAAACTGCTGGAAGTCGAGCTGGAAGAAAAACACGACGTCTACATTTATGAAGTCGAGTTGCTGACCGTCGAGGGTGTGGCCCGCGAGCTGCACTTGAAGGCCGATACCGGCGAACTCGTGAAAGACAAGGAAGATTGACCGATGCGCTTGCTTCTGGTGGAAGACCACGTACCGCTGGCCGACGAACTGCTCGCCGGCCTGCAACGTCAGGGCTACGCGGTAGACTGGCTGGCGGACGGGCGCGATGCGGTCTATCAGGGCAGCAGCGAGCCCTACGACCTGATCGTCCTCGACCTCGGTCTGCCCGGCGTGCCGGGGCTGGAGGTGCTGGCGCAGTGGCGTGCCGGCGGTCTGACGATTCCGGTGCTGATCCTCACCGCCCGCGATTCCTGGGCTGAGCGCATCGAAGGCCTGAAGGCCGGTGCCGACGATTACCTGACCAAACCCTTCCACCCGGAAGAGCTGTATTTGCGCATCCAGTCGCTGCTGCGCCGTTCCAAGGGCCAGGCCAACCAACCGACGCTCAAGGCCGCAGGACTGCACCTGGACGAGGGCCGCCAGTGTGTCGTGCGCGACGGCGCCGATATTCAGCTGACCGCTGCCGAATTCCGTCTGCTGCGCTACTTCATGCTGCACCCGGAACAGATCCTCTCCAAAAGCCACCTCGCCGAACACCTCTACGACGGCGAGACCGAGCGCGATTCCAACGTGCTGGAAGTTCACGTCAATCACCTGCGACGCAAGCTCGGCAAGAGCGTGATCGAAACCCGTCGCGGTCAGGGTTATCTGTTTGGCGGACAGGCTTCGTGAGATCGATCCAGCGCCGCTTGAGCCTGGGGTTGATCAGCGTGCTGGTGGTCGTCGGTGTGCTGCTGGCACAAACCAGCCTGTGGCTCTTCGAAGTGGGATTGCAGCGCTATCTCGAATCCGGATTGCGCAACGACAGCGAAAGTCTGCTGGTGGCGCTGGTTCGCGGGCCGCAAGGCTTGCAGCTGGATGAGCGGCACCTGTCACCGGCTTATCAGCGACCGTTTTCCGGGCATTACTTCCGCATCGACTTCGCTGACAGCCATTGGCGCTCCCGCTCGTTGTGGGATCAGGACCTGCCGTTGCTCGAACGCTCCGGCCTGCACAGCAACTTGCAACTGGGGCCGGACGGCCAGCAATTGCTGGTACTGCGCTCGGACTATCGACGGCTCGGTCAGTCGATTTCCATCAGCGTGGCTCAGGATTACACGCCGGTGCGCGAGAGTTTCCAGCGCATGCGGCAGATCGGCCTCGGCCTCGGTTTGGCCGGGTTGCTGCTGATTCTGTTGTTGCAACGTCTGACCGTGCGCCGCGCGTTGCGGCCGCTGGAAAAGGCCCGCGAGCAGATCGCCCAGTTGCAGCAGGGCCAGCGTTCGCAACTCGATGAACAAGTGCCGGCGGAACTGGAACCGCTGGTGGCGCAGATCAACCATTTGCTGGCGCACACTGAAGACAGCCTCAAGCGTTCGCGCAACGCTCTGGGCAATCTCGGGCATGCGCTGAAAACCCCGTTGGCGGTGCTGTTGAGTCTGGCGTCGAGTGAAAGGCTCGACGCACACCCGGAGCTGCGCAAGATCCTCAAGGAACAACTGGAGCAGGTTCAGCAACGACTGAACCGCGAGCTCAACCGTGCGCGCCTGTCCGGCGATGCGTTGCCGGGAGCGCTGTTCGATTGCGACGCCGAGCTGCCGGGGTTGCTGTCGACGTTGAACATGATCCATGGCGAGCATCTGGAACTGAGTTACGTGGCCCCGCCGGGCCTGCAATTGCCGTGGGATCGTGAGGACCTGCTGGAACTGCTCGGTAACCTGCTGGACAACGCCTGCAAATGGGCGGATGCCGAGGTGCGGCTGAGCGTGGTCGAAACGGCTGATGGTTTTGTGCTGAGTGTGGAAGACGACGGGCCGGGGATTCCCGAGGCGCAGCGGGCTCAGGTATTCAGCCGGGGGACGCGGCTGGATGAGCAGACCGACGGGCATGGCTTGGGGCTGGGGATTGTGCGCGACATCGTCGACACCTGGGGCGGGGTGCTGGTGCTGGGCGAAAGCGAGTGGGGCGGGTTGAAGGTGGAGATTCAGTTGCCTCGGCGGTGAGCTTCAAGAGCCCCCTCATCGGAACGCCGCCCGCCTAACCCTCTCCCGGAGGTAGAGGGGACTGACCGAGGTGTTCTTTCGAGTTGAACTCAGGTTTTGACAACGACGGAGATCGGCTCCCTTTCCCCCTCGCCCCCCCTTGGGGGAGAGGGCTGGGGTGAGGGGGGCGATTTAACTGACACCCCCCACATTCAAGAATCAAACCCGAAACTGATCCATCAAGCTCTGCTGCTGATTCGCCAGACTATTAAGCGACTGACTCACCCGCGCCGATTCATTCGCCTGCCCCGACAGCGACTCCGTCACATCACGAATCGTCGCCACGTTGTTGTTGATCTCTTCAGCCACCGCGCTCTGTTCCTCGGCGGCGCTGGCGATCTGCAGGTTCATGTCGCTGATCACCGTCACCGCATCGCCGATCTGGCGCAGCGCCGTCACGGCCTGGCCGACCTGTTCGACGCTGCCCTGGGCCTGGCGATGGCTGTTGCCCATCGAACCGACCACGTCCTGGGTTCCGGTCTGCAATTGCTCGATGACCTGGCGGGTTTCTTCCACCGATTCCTGGGTGCGGCGGGCGAGGTTGCGCACTTCATCGGCGACCACCGCAAAACCGCGTCCGGCTTCACCGGCGCGGGCGGCTTCGATGGCGGCGTTGAGGGCCAGCAGGTTGGTCTGTTCGGCGATGGCGCGGATGGTTTCCAGCACGGTACCGATCTTCTCGCTGTTGGCGGCCAGGCCTTCGACCTGCACCATCGCTGCACTCATGTCGGCGGCGAGGGTGTCGATGCTGGCGGTGGTGCGGTCGATCACGGTCAGGCCCTGACGGGTGGCGCGGTCGGCGTCCTTGGCGGCTTCGGCGGCTTGTGCCGCGCTGCGGGCCACGTCCTGGGCGGTGGCGCTCATTTCGTGGGACGCGGTGGCGACCTGATCGACCTGACGGTATTGCTGCTCCATGCCGGCGCTGGTCTGGGTCGCAATCGCTGAAGACTGGTCGGCGGTGTTGCGCGCGTCCTGCACCGAGCGTTTCACCTCGGCGATGATCGGTTGCAGCTTGTCGAGGAAGCGGTTGAACCAGCCGGCCAGTTGACCGAGCTCGTCCTTCTTGTCATAGGCCAGACGCCGGGTCAGGTCGCCTTCGCCGCTGGCGATGTCTTCCAGCATGTGCGCCACGCCGAGGATCGGTTTGGTCACGCTGCGCGCCATCAGCCACACCAGCAGCAGGCCGATCAGCGCCGCGAGCACGCCGAGGCTCAGTTCGATCAGGGTGCCTGAGGTGTTGCTGGCATCCAGTTGTTGCTTGAGTGCTTCGGCGCGACTGACCAGAACCTTTTCCGGCACATCGAGCAGCACGCCCCAGGACGGGCCGCCGGGAATCGGCTGGAACGGCGACAGCACTTTCAGTTGCGCGTTGCTGTGCAGGCTACTGACGGTGTTGCTCGAGGCGAGCAGACGCAGCAGTTCGGCGCCGCTGATGGTGTCCACGGCATCCAGGCGCTGGCTGAGTTTATTGGCGTCCGGGCTGTAACCGGCGAGCAGGCCGGCGGGGCTGACGATGCTCACGGCGGTCTGGCCGTCGTAGAGCTTTTTGCTGGCGCTCTGGCTGATCGCTTGCAGGCTGTTGAGGTTGATGTCCACCGACAGCGAGGCGATGACTTTGCCGTTGACCATCAGCGGGAACACGATGCTGGTCATCAGCACCTTTTGCCCGTCGATCACATAGAAATAGGGTTCGATCACGCATGGCTTGAGCGTGGTGCGCGGGCAGGTGAACCAGGCGTTGGCGGCCTGACCGCTGGGGCCGGTGCTGGTGTCGGCCATGTCGCTTTCCGGCAGCGCCATCGAGGTCACTTTGCCCGGGGTCGGCTGCGACCAGTACAGGGCGAAGCGGCCCTTGTCGTTGCTGCCCAGTTCAGCCTGACCGGCAAACAGTTCGTCCTTGCCGTCCAGCGCATTGGCTTCGAACACCAGCGACAGGCCGAGCAGATCCGGGTTGGCCTGCAGTGCCGATTTCACCTGACGGGTCATGTCCTCGCGCAGGTCGAAGGCATCGAGGAAGCGCTTCTCGGCCTGCTCACGCAGAAACAGCACCTGACGCGAGAAACCGTGGCCATATTGATAGGCGTCCATGAACTGCTGGCGAATGCCCGCTGCCTGAACTTCGCCCTGGGATTCGATGCGGGCCTGGGCCGACTCGGTGAGCATTTCCATGCTCGAAGCTTTCACCAGTTCGGAACTGTGCTCCATGCGATACAGCGAAAGACCCACCAACAGGGTCACGATACCGGCCAGGCAGAGCCCGGCGAGCAGGGTGATTTTCCATTGGATGGAAAGTTGTCTGAGTGACATGGAAACGTCCTTATTCGATAAATATCTGAGACTTTGCACTGTAACGGCCGCGTTTCGGCTTTCTTTATGGCGTCAATGCAATAGGGCGAATTGACGCATGTTGTGGCGGATATGCCTTGTTCAGCGGATTGATCATGGAAAGTTACACAGTGTTGCGACCCGTCGCTTTGACACTGCGCCCGCGCTGCGGCACAGTGCGCGCCCTTCTAATAAGACCCTCTATGCAAATCCGCTGGCGACCTTCGTGGCTTGTCGGCCGGACTCATTCTGTCTGGCGGTGAATGGCTTTACCGTCGTGTTTTCGAGGTAGTGAAATGAATGCAGTGATTGCTGCGGTCGGCGTCATGCTGATCCTCAGCCTGTCCCGGGTGCATGTGGTGATCGCGTTGATCGTCGGTGCGCTGGTCGGTGGCCTGACCGGTGGTCTGGGTATCGACGCCACGCTCAAGGCTTTCAACAGTGGCCTGGGCGGCGGGGCGACGGTGGCGTTGTCCTACGCGTTGCTCGGCGCTTTCGCCGTGGCGATTGCCAAGTCCGGCCTGGCCCATGCGCTGGCCGACAAGGCTCTGGCGATGGTTGATCGCCAGCATGCGACCGGTGGTGGCAGCGTCAAATGGCTGCTGATCGGCCTGCTGTGGGTGGTGGCGATCGCTTCGCAGAACATCCTGCCGATCCACATTGCGTTCATTCCGCTGCTGGTGCCGCCGCTTCTCTATGTACTGACCAAGCTGCAACTGGACCGCCGGTTGATCGCCTGCGTCATGACTTTCGGCCTGATTACGCCGTACATGTTCCTGCCGGTGGGCTTCGGCAACATTTTCCTTAATGAAATCCTGCTGGCCAACGTTGCCCGCAGTGGCGTTGACATCAGCGGGATCAACGTCACCCATGCCATGGGAATTCCGGCGCTGGGCATGCTGGCAGGGCTGGGTATCGCCTTTATCAGTTATCGCAAGAAGCGCGTCTACGACCTGGGAAAAATCGAGCAGGTCGAGCAGGTGGCGGTGCAGTACAACCCGCGCAGCCTGTTGATCGCCGGTGTCGCCATTGCCGCAGCCTTCATTATTCAGTTGCTGCTGGATTCGATGATTATCGGGGCGCTGGCCGGTTTCCTGATCTTTTCGGCCTCGGGCATCGTCAAATGGCGCGAGACGGATGACCTGTTCACCGAAGGCATGAAGATGATGGCGATGATCGGCTTCATCATGATCGCCGCCTCCGGATTCGCCGAAGTGATGAAGGCCACCGGCGAGGTGCAGACGCTGGTCGAGTCGTCGGCGTCGTGGATCAACCACAGCAAAGGCATCGGTGCCTTGCTGATGCTGCTGGTCGGGCTGCTGGTAACCATGGGCATCGGCTCTTCGTTTTCCACGGTGCCGATCCTGGCGGCGATTTTCGTGCCGCTGTGCGTGCAACTGGGCTTCAGCCCGATGGCGATTGTCTGCATCGTCGGCACGGCCGGTGCCTTGGGCGATGCCGGTTCGCCCGCGTCGGACTCGACCCTCGGCCCGACCTCCGGGCTGAACATCGACGGCCAGCACCACCACATCTGGGACACCGTGGTCCCGACCTTCCTGCACTACAACCTGCCGCTGCTGGCGTTTGGCTGGGTGGCTGCGATGGTCCTTTAACTCCCGTGATCGTTCCCACGTCGAGGCGTCGAACCGTCCGCGTGGGAACGCCTCCTGTGACGCTCTGCGTCACGCTTTGGGACGCGGAGCGTCCCAGGCTGCATTCCCACGCAGAGCGTGGGAACGATCTGAGGTAAAACTCAACTTTTGGTTTCGCGTGCCGTTAAAGCCTTTAACCACGCCAATAAAACCAAAAGAGTGAGCCCCCATGCGCCTGAGTCTCAAGGCTAAAGTCCTGTCCCTTGCCGTCCTTCCGGTGCTGCTCTTTGCGCTGGTGATCAGCCTGACCACGCTGTTCATCCTTCAGGAACAGGCGCGCAATGAAGTCCAGCAGACCCGCGAACGCCTGCTCGGCGATGCCAAAGCCACGCTGGCCAGCTACGTCGCCGTGGCCATGACCACCATCAAACCGTTGTACGACGCTGCCGCTCCCGGCGACGCCGAGGCGCGGGCGCAAGCGATCAAACTGCTGTCGAGCATCAAGTACGGCAAGGATGGCTACTTCTTCGGCTACGACTCCGAGACCGTGCGCCTGTTCAAGGCCAACGACCCCGAAGGCGTGGGCAAAAGCTTCAAGGACAACCGCGACCCGAACGGCGTCTACGTCAACCGCGACCTGGTGAAAGTCGCGAAGGACGGCACCCATTACCTGCAATACAGCTCGCCGCTGCCGGGCAACGCGCAAGTGCTGGTGCCGAAACTCGGTTACACCGAATACTTGGCGAAGTGGGACATGGCGGTGGGGACGTCGGTCAACCTCGATGGGATCGAAGCGCAAGTGGCGGTGGTCGAGGCCAAGGTGCAGGAGCGCATGCAGGGCGTGGTGCTGAGCATCGTCGGCGTGGCGGTGGTGGTGTTGCTGGTAATTGCGGCAGCGGGGATGCTGCTGGCCAACACCATTCTGCGACCGCTGACCCTGATGAAAGCCAACCTCGATGACATCGCGGCGGGCGAGGGCGACCTGACCCGGCGCCTGACCATCACCAGCCAGGACGAACTCGGTGAACTGGCGGGCTCGTTCAACCGTTTCGTCGACAAGATCCACGGCCTGGTGCGGCAGATCACCGAGATGACCTCGCAACTGACCGGTCTGGTGACGCAAGTGTCGGATCAGGCCCAGCGCTCTGATCAGGCCATGGAGCGTCAGCGCCACGAAACCGATCAGGTCGCCACGGCGATCAACGAAATGTCTGCGGCCGCGCAAGAAGTCGCCAAGAGCGCGCAGAACGCCGCCGTCGCCGCGCAGCAGACCGACGAAGAAGGCCAGACCGCCAAGCGCGTGGTGGCCGGCAGCATCAAGCAGATTCATGCGCTGGTGGACGACATCCGCAGCAGCGGCGTGTCCCTCGACAGCCTGCAGCAGGACGTGTCGTCGATTGTCGGCGTGCTCGGGGTGATTCGCTCGATCGCCGAACAGACCAACCTGCTGGCGCTCAACGCTGCGATTGAAGCGGCGCGGGCCGGCGAGGCCGGGCGCGGGTTTGCGGTGGTGGCGGACGAGGTGCGGGCGCTGGCTTCGCGCACGCAGATCAGCACTCAGGAAATTCAGGGCATGATCGACCGCTTGCAGGCGGGGACGCAGTCGGCGGTCGAGGCCATGCGCCGCTCAAGCGAGGCGGGTGACGGCACGTCAGCCCAGGCCAATCAGGCGGGGGCGTCGTTGGATGCGATGGCGGATCTGATTGCGACGATCAATTCGATGAACGCGCAGATCGCCAGTGCTGCCGAGGAGCAGACGGCGGTGGCCGAAGAGATCAACCGCAGCGTGCATCAGATTGCGGTGGCGGTGGATAACGTGGCGGACGAGACACAGTTGGGGGCGCAGACTTCGCGTAGTCTGGCGGAGTTGGGGCAGCGGTTGGGCAAGCTGGTTGGGCAGTTCCGTATCTGAGGGCGTTGTCGGGACAGACCGTCAGGGTCTGTCCCAATACGGCACCTCGCCAAAACACTCAATAAAGAAATCAATCACCGTCCGCACCTTCACCGACAACCGCCGGCTCCCCGGCCACAGCACCGAAATCTGCTGCGGCTCGACACTGTTCGACACCTGATAATCCTCCAGCACCGGCACCAGCGTGCCCGCACGCACCGCCTCGCCGATCAGCCATGACGGAAACATCACCAGCCCCAGCCCTTGCACAGCGGCCTGGGTCAACGTGTCCGCGTGGTTGCCGGTGATCGGGCCCTTGACTGAATACGGCGTCCACTCGCCCTGATCCTGCCGGAAGAACCAGCGCTGCAGGCCCGTCGCGCCCTTGTAGGCCAGGCACTGGTGGCGGGCGAGGTCTTCGGGATGCTGTGGCGTGCCGAAGCGCTTGAGATACGCGGGACTGGCCGCGACCTGAAAGCGGTGCGGCGCGAGGATTCGCGCCTGCATGCTTGAGTCGTGCAACGGGCCGATGCGAAACAGCAGGTCGGCGCCTTCCTGCAACGGATCGATGTAGTGGTCGGTCTGCTGGATATCCAGTTGCAGCTTCGGATAACGCTCGCACAAACGACCCAGCCATGGCGCCAGATGGCGCTGACCAAACACCACCGGGGCGTTGATCCGCACCAGGCCGGTCGGTTCGCTTTGCTGTTCCTGCAAGGCCTGTTCGGCTTCTTCCAGTTGCACCAGCACCAGCCGCGCGTGGTGGCCGAGCATACGCCCGGCTTCGGTCGGCGTGACCGCGCGGGTGTGGCGGTAGAGCAATTGCTGGTTCAGTGCCTGCTCCATCAACTGGATCTGTCGGGAAATCGACGAGGGCGCCACGCCCTCGCGGCGGGCGACTTCGGAAAAACTGCCGTGGTCGAGCACCGCTACAAATAGCCTTAGCGCCTTGAATCCCAGTTCGTTGAGCCCATGCATCGTCTGTCCTGCTGTGCGAATTGCGCAAAAGTGTTGTCCGGATGCTCCCATTTATCGCACAGCTGCGCCAGCCGATAATCCGCGCCATCGTTTCCTTCAGAGGTTTTTCAGATGCAGTCGTTAGATGAAGTGAGTGCCGCGCCGGCCCCGGTCGCCCGGCCCGGTTTGCGGTTGTTGCTGTTGCCGCTGGTGATCCTGGCCGGCATGGGGTTGTCGGTGGAGGCGGGGTTGCTCGGGCCGTTGGGTGAGCAGGTCGGGCATTTGTGGGCGACCTTGAGCATTTTCGGGGTTGGGTCGGCGATTCTGTTTTTGCTGTTGCTGTTTGCGGGGCCGCAGAAGGGGCCGGCGCTGACGGATCTGCCGCGCTGGCAGTTGATCGGCGGGTTTCTGGGGCCGATGTATGTGGTGGTGCTGACGCTGGCCACGCCGCATATCGGGATTGCGATGACGATGATTGCGATTCTGTCGGGGCAGGTCGGCAAGAGTGTGTTGATTGACCATTTCGGGTGGTTTGGGGCTACGCGCAAGAAGGTCAATGCCGAACGTTGGCTGGCCTTGGTGTTGATTGTGGCGGCACTGATTTTGATTGCGCGGGGTTGATGCGATGAGTCTGGTTATTTTGTTGGCGGTCGTAGTGTTGGCCGGTGCGGTGTTGAGTGTGCAGGCGGCGATCAATGGGCGTCTTGGTGAAACCGTTGGTGTGTTGCGCAGCAGTTTGTTGACGTTTGTCGTCGGCGCTGTTTCTACGGGGTTGTTGATTTTGTTTTTTGAGCCTGCTCAGGCGGTGAGTTTGCTGGAGGTGCCGAAGTGGCAGCTTAGCGGTGCGCTGTTCGGGGTGGTTTACATGATGGTCATGGTTGGTGCAGTGCCGCGCGTTGGTGCGGCTGTGGCGACGGTGGCGGTGATTGTCGGGCAGCTTGGGATGGGGATGTTGATCGACAATTTTGGCTGGTTGGGGAATCCCGCTATTGAGTTGTCTTCGAGTCGGGTTTTGGCGATGGTTTGTTTGGGGTTGGCGCTGGTTTTCATGTATCGCAGTAGCGTGCGTCAGGCTGTTTGAGCGTGGCGGCCTTTGGGCCGACCAGGCTCTTGTTCGTTTTGCGTGTATATCCGTTTCTTCGGGTGCGGTCGCTGGCGGTTTCGCTCTTACAGCGAGTCACTTTGGCAAACGCCCCAAAGTAACCAAAGGTCTGGGCCCCGGCGTACGGCCCGCTCGCTGGGGCTCGGGGTTCCTTCGTTCCGGGATTCATCCGGGGGCATCGCCTACGGTTTGCTTCGCTGCACCTCCTCTCGATGCATGCGGCTTCGCCGCACGGTCGCTGCGCTCCCACCCCCGGATAAATCCCTCCACTCAGCCTGCCGATGGGGCCGGCACGTCAAAAGCGGTACTCGAGCTAACGCTCATCGTTGTGACTGGTGACTGGTGACTGGTGAGTGGTGAGTGGTGAGTGGTGTGGGTTGGGACGTTAGGTGGTTTTCACGTTCTACACTGGTAGCACGGCTGTTCTTTCGGCCTCAGACAACCACCACCAGAGGAGTCTGTTTCATGGCAGATAGAAAATGCGATTGTCCGGGATGTCGTTGTACGATCAAGGAGGGTGAGCATTCTTATGTGGCGCACGGGAAGCATTATTGTTGTGAGGCCTGTGCGCATCATCACAAGAGTGGTGAGGAGTGTTCTGGCAAGGGGTGTCAGTGTGCGCATCCCAAGTAATCTCGGGTATTGAAAAGGTGGAGCCTAATCAGGCTCCACTTCCAGTTTCAGGCTGTCGTCGTCCAGGCGTTCGGTGTGGCGGACGTTGCCATGCAGGCGGCGGCCTCCGACGTTGACGACGATGGTCTTGGCCTTTTCAAGGTCTTCCGGCAACGGGGCCGGGACGCGCAGGGCGAAGCGGTAGGGGTCGTTTTCGACGGGTTCCAGGCCAACCGGGCAGTCGACGCTTTTGGTGATGCGACCGAACAGGGTGTCCAGGCCGTAGTCCAGGTGCGCCGGGCTGTTGATGGTTGTCATGTGTGTTCCCCCGAAAGTGTCCCCGCCTGCGCGCAAGCTTAGCTCGCCGGTCGCCATGTAACGTTTTCCACGCCGAATTTTTCTGCCATCGGCTTGCTGGTCTTTTGCACTTTCTCCCGGCCGAAACGCGGGATGCGGCCGACCCCTGCGTCGCAGCTTGCCCAGTGCCACGCCTCGGTGTTGTCCATTTTGTCCGAGCGGATAATGAACGACTTTGGCGTGCCGTGAAGGGTGTAATCGATGACGTACAGTTTTGCGTTGTTCATAAAGCCCATCTTCCTCCCTGTGGTAATAGAAGGATCGCTGCGCTCCGGGAAAATTCACTCGGATTGTCCGACGGTATCTATCAATGGCGAGGTCCCGGTCGGACTGGTTACCATGGCGCTTTCGCCAACCCCGATGAATGTTCGCCATGGCCCTCGCTGCGCCCCCTGATCTGAGTGATACCGATGTGCCGGTGCAACCGCTGGCGCGTACGTATACGCGTGGGTTGTTCATCGAGCCGCATGAGCATGTGTGGGGGCAGTTGCTGTACGCGATGAGCGGCGTAATGTGGGTCGAGACGCCGCACGAGGCGCTGGTGGTGCCGCCGCAGCGGGCGGTGTGGTTGCCGCCAGGGGTGCCCCACGGGATTCGGGTGGTGTCGGATTTGCAGATGCGCAATATCTACCTGCGCCCGGCGCTGGCGGCGACGCTGGATCAGACGGTGCAGGTGATCGAGGTCGGCGGTCTGCTACGCGAGTTGATCGTCGGGCTGGTGGCGCAGGGCGATAACGGGGATGCCGGGTATTACGAGGCGCTGGTCGGACTGGCGCTGCTGGAGCTGAAACGTGCAAGGCGTTCACAGCTGAAGATCCCGCTGCCTGACGATGCCGACCGGCGGTTGATGAGTCTGTGTCAGGCGGTGATGGCCGCGCCGTCGCTGGATATTCCTTTCGAGCAGCACGCCGAAAACGCCGGGGCCAGCGTGCGTACGCTTGCACGGTTGTTCAAGGAAGGGCTGGGCATGGGCTTTGCCGAATGGCGGCGTCAGGTGCAATTGGCGACGGCAGTGGCGGAGTTGATCCAGGGCGTGCCGGTCAGCGCGATTGCCCGTGAGCTGGGTTATTCGCCGAGCAGTTTCAGCGACATGTTCCGCCGGGAGCTGGGTGTCGCCCCTTCGCAATTCGATGGCGGGCCGCTCGCCGACTGATTTGGCAGAAATTCAGAAGTCCTTGGCCGATGCCGGTCGCCGCCTTTCCCTAGACTTTGCCCATTCCCTTTGTGTGGCGGAGTGATCCCATGAATTACCTCATTTCACTGGCCGTCGGTCTGGGTGTCGGCCTGCTGTATGGCGCGCTGGATGTCCGTTCTCCGGCGCCGCCGGCCATCGCGCTGGTGGGCCTGCTGGGCATGCTGGCGGGCGAGCAGTTGTGGCCGATGGGTCGGCAACTGGTCAGTGGCTGGCTGTCCTGAATTCTGTCCTTTCCCTTCGGTGGAGATTTCCATGAAAGCATTGCAATTCGATAAAACCGGCGACCTGTCGTCCCTGCGCTTCGTCGAGGTGCCGACGCCGGTGCCGGGCGCTGATGAGGTGCTGGTGCAGATCAAGGCTGCGGGCCTCAATCCTAGCGATGTGAAGAATGTGCTCGGGCGTTTCCCCTACACCACGCTGCCGCGTATTCCCGGTCGGGATTTTGCCGGTGTGGTGGTCGAAGGACCGCAGGCGTTGATCGGCCAGGAGGTCTGGGGCACCGGGCGTGAGCTGGGCTTCTTCGCCGACGGCTCCCACGCACAGTTCGTCAAACTGCCGGCCAATGGCGTGGCGCACAAGCCTTCGCATTTGAGTTTCACCCAGGCCGCAAGTCTTGGGGTGCCTTACACCACGGCGTGGGATGCGTTGGAGCGCAGCCTGGTCGGTGCCGAAACCCGTTTGCTGGTGATTGGCGGCGGGGCGGTGGCGACGGCGGCGCTGGCGCTGGCCAAAGTGCGCGGCGCGCAGTTGCTGGCGGCGGCGCGGCGGCCGGAGCAGGTCAAGGATTTGCAGGCGCAGGGTTATCAGACGATTCAGCTGGATAAACCCGAGGATCTGGGTGCGCAGGTCAACGCGGTGTATCGCGGCGGCGCCGATGTGATTTTCGACACCACCGGTTTCTGGCTGCCGGCCTCGGTGGCGGCATTGGCGACCTTCGGGCGGATCGCGATCATCGCCGCGCCAGTCGATGGGCATGTGCAACTGCCGGCGCTGGCGCTGTATCGCAAGGGCGGTTCGGTGGTCGGCATCAACTCGTTGCTGTATGGCGTTGAAGCCTGCGCGGCGATGCTGGAACAGTTCGGCCGGTTCTTCGACGAAGACCTGCTGCCACTGCCGCAAGGGCTGGTGGAAGCGCCGCTGGCCGACGGGCTGGCGCGGTATGCCGATGTGAATCAGGGCAGCGGTGACAAGGTCATTCTGATTCCCTGAGTTCTCAGAAAAAGTGACTAACTCTGTGGGAGCTAGCCTGCTAGCGAAAGCGCTAGTGCAGTCGACGAAAATATTGACTGTGCTGACGCCATCGCTAGCAGGCTAGCTCCCACATTTTTTTTGGCGGGTTTGCAATCGCATCAGAACTGATACCCGACCCCCGCGTAATACCCCCAGCCATTGGAACGCGCACGGAAATTACCGTCGCCAAAATTCAGCTCGCTGCCATCCTCCCAGTTGCCGCCGTTGTGGAAATAACGGCCGACCAGGGTGAAGCGCAAGTGGGTGAACGAGTACAGCAAGACGTTGGTCGCCACCGTGGCATTGGCGGTGCGCGCCGGATTGTCCTTGTGCAGGTCCGAGCCAAAATCGAAGTTGGTGAAGCCGATGTAGGTCAGCGAGGCGCCGTTGCTGAATGTGTCGATCGGCACGATGTACTTGAGCTGCGCGCGGTAGCCGTCCCACGAATATTCGTTGCTGGCGCCGTAGTTTTCCCACTGGTAGCGCCCGTACAGGTTGGCCGACAGATTGACCCTTGAATGGGTGTCGATGTCGGTGCCCAAGCCGCTGTACAGCGTGTTGGCGCGGTTCTCTTTGCGGCTGCCGTGATCGTAGATCCAGTCGAACGCCACGTACCATTCCTTGAACGGCCCGATGGCCAGGCTGCGACCGGCGAGGTAGTCGATGGAGATGCGCGGTTCGTGCTCCATGAACACCGGCGAGCCATGGTCCCACACGCCTTTGTCGTGGCTGTTGCCGATATTGAAGATCTTCGGAATGTCGATGTAGCCATACAGCTCGAACGGGCCCTTGCGCCCGAAGTATTCATATTCCAGGTAGATGTCGTCGGCCGGTTGCGGGCCAAAGCTGATGTCCTTGCTGCCGATCAGCATCAGGTCCTGGTTGTACCAGTCCGACAGGTACGCACCTTTTTTTGGCGGGCTGGCTTCGGGGCTGAGGGCTTCACCCTGGGCGGATTCGTCGGGCAAGACCGGTTGCGCCAGCGCGGCGTGGCTGAGAACTCCGGTAACGCCGGCCAGTAGCAGGGAAACGGCAAAAGTGCGCGCACCGCGAAGTCGGTGGCAGGAAAAAGCGTGCATTCAAAGTCCTTTTTGCGGATCAAGGCCCGGAATCATGGGCCTGTACGGTTTTGTAACGAAAATGCGGTCAACAGCGACTCGCAAACGTTTGCATAAGCCGTACCAGTTTCTCAAGTGGCTGAAAAATCGATTGATTGGTGGGATTACCTCGCGACTCGGTCAACTCCACTCAAAAGCGCCTCAAATCATCCTCAAGCCCTTGCTCAGAACAGCCGGAAGTATCGACGCAGGGCTTTATCGCACAAAAGTATTAACACTATTTAACCGGTGCCCCTTCGCGGGGCATCAACTAGCGTGTGTCTGGAACAGGACGGTTTATCTGATGACCGTCATACGCTTGATACGCGTGTTGGATCTTGCAGCTGTTACACGCCTTCAAGGACGAAATCGGCCACGAAAGGAGTAGCCCGTGGAAGCAAGGTTTGGTGTCGCCCTCGTTTCGCGTTTTTCCCCACTGTCCCTTGCTGTGCATCTGAGCGTCGTCGGACTGCTGTTCGGTGGCGTCAGCGAGCAGGCGTTAGCCACCTGTTCGGCGGCAGGCTCCACGATTACCTGTACGGGCGTTCCGAGCCTGCCGCTGTTTCTCAATGACTACAGCAGTGCCACCAGCGGCCTGACGGTCAACGTCAACTCGGGCGCGCAGATGAATGCGACGCTGGGCGGCAAGGTCATCAACCTGACCGGGGCCAATATCAATCTGAACAACTCCGGCACCGTCGACCCGGCCTTGCTGGGCCTGGTGTCGATCCTCAGTGGCGGTGCATTCATCGGCACCGGCGCGACCAGCACGGTCAGCGTGGTCAACAATGCCAGCGGGATCATGCGTGGCACGGGGATGTTGCTCGGCCTCAACCTGACCAGCATTGACGGCCTGGCTATCGGCGTGAACAACGCGGCGGCGGGTACCACGACCATTACCAACAACGGCACCATTACGTCCACAGGGCTGTCGGTCGGCGGCATCACCCTGGCCGATACCCCGGTGGTCGGGGTGTATGGCGGTTCGCAAGTCAACATGACCAACAGTGCCAGCGGCACGATCAACGGCCGGATTGCGTTCGAGACGTCGGCGGCAGGCAACACCTTCACCAACGCCGGTAACATCACCGGCGGTGTGTCGATGGGCGCGGGCAGCACCAACACCTTCTACGCGATCACCGGTTCCAGCGTTAACGTCGGTGACGGTGTGCAAGTGTCCGTCGGCCTCGGTGGCCTGGTCGGCATCAACCTGACCTTCGCCCCGACCGGCACCATCGATGGCGGCGCGGGGGGCACCAACACGCTGATCCTGCAAAACCCGAGCGGCGTCGGTGGTGGCGTCACCGGGACCGGCACCGCGTCCAGCGCGACCTACGTCAACTTCAACAACCTGACCCTCAACAGCGGCACCTGGACCTTGCAGGGGCCGTTGGTCAGCGGGGCGACCACGCTCAATGGCGGTGTCGCGCAGTTCAACGACAACGCCGCGTTCGGCAGCGGTGTGCTGACGTCCAACGGCGGGATTCTCCAGGCCAGCAATGCCGGTTTGTCGCTGGCCAACCAGATCAGTCTGGGCGCCGGTGGCCTGACCCTGCAGGGCATCAACGGCACGACCCTCAACGGCGTGATTTCCGGTACTGGCGGCCTGACCAAGATTGGCAGCGGTCAGCTCAACCTCAACGGCATCAACACCTACACCGGCAACACCGTGCTCAACGGCGGGGTGGTACAGGTGGGCAACAACCAGGCGTTCAGCACCGGCGGCATCACCGTTGACGGCGCTTCGAGCATCTCGGCGACGACGCCGATTTCGCTGGCCAACGCGATCACGCTCAACAGCACCCTGACCGCAACCGGCACCGGAGCGCTGACCTTGGGCGGGGTAATCAGCGGTGCCAGCAACCTGACCAAGACCGGCAGCGGCAGCCTCACCCTCAACGGCATCAACACCTACACCGGGAACACCAGCCTCAGCGCCGGCACCTTGCGCGTCGGCAACAACAACGCCCTGGGCACCGGTGTACTTAACACCAGCAACGGCACCAGCCTCGACAGCACCGGCAACGTGACCCTGGCCAATAACGTCGGCATCACCGGTGCGTTGAACGTGCTCGGCAGCAATGCCCTGACCCTGGCCGGCATCGTCTCCGGCACCGGCGCGATCACCAAAAGCGGCAGCGCCAGCCTGACCCTGACCGGCAACAACACCAACAGCGGCACCACCGCGCTCAATGGCGGCAGCTTGCTCGTCGGCAGCAACACCGCCCTCGGCACGGGTGCGTTGAACGCGGCGGCCGGCACTACGCTGGATGCGACCACCGCCGTGACCCTTGCCAACGCGGTGGCGCTGGCGGCGGATCTGACCATCGGCGGTACTCAGGCGCTGGGCTTGAGCGGGGTCATCAGCGGCGCTGGCAACCTGATCAAGAACGGCACCGCTAACCTGACCCTCAGCGGCAACAACACCTTCTCCGGCGGCACGGCGCTGAATGCCGGGACGCTGATCGTCGGCTCCAACACCGCGCTGGGCACCGGCGCGCTGACCACGGCGGCGGGCACCACCCTCGATGCCAGCACCGCCGTGGCGCTGAGCAACGCGGTCGCACTCGGAGGTAACCTGAACATTGGTGGCAGCGCCAACCTGACCCTCGGCGGCGTGGTCAGCGGCAGCGGCGGGCTGACCAAGAACGGCGCGGCGAACCTGATTCTCAACGGCACCAATACGTTCCTCGGTGCTGTTGCGTTGAACGCGGGCACCATCACAGCGGGTGCCAACGCTGCGCTGGGCAGTGGCAATATCACCGTCGGCGGCGCGGCGACCCTCGACAGCAATACCGCGGTGACGCTGAACAACAACGTGATTCTCAACAACAATCTGGGGATCGGCGGCAGCAATGCGCTGACCCTTGGCGGGGTGGTCAGCGGCGCCAGTCAATTGATCAAGAACGGCACGGCCAACCTGACCCTCAACGGCGCCAACACCTTCACCGGCGGCACCGCACTCAACGCCGGAAGCCTGACCATCGGCAACGGCGCGGCGCTCGGCACCGGCACGCTGACCGTGGGCGGGGCGGGCGGCACGCTCAACAGCAGCGCCAACGTGACGCTGAACAACGCCATCGCGCTGAACGCCAACCTCACCACCGGCGGCGCCAACCCGCTGACTCTGGGCGGTGTGATCAGCGGCGGCAGCAACCTGATCAAGACCGGTGCTTCGACCCTGACCCTGACCGGCAACAACACCTATACCGGCGCTACTTCGCTGAACGCCGGGACCCTGGTCGTCGGCTCCAACACCGCCCTCGGCACTGGCGTACTCAACGCCGCCAACGGCACCACACTGGATGCCAGCACGGCGGCGAGCCTGGCCAACAACGTCAACCTTGGCGGCAACGTGACCATTGGCGGCAGTAACGCGCTGACCCTCGCGGGCGTGGTCTCAGGTGTCGGCGGCCTGATCAAGAGCGGTCCGGCCGATCTGATCCTCAACGGCGCCAACACCTACTTCGGCAACACCGCGCTGAACGTCGGCAAACTGATCGTTGGCAGCAACACCGCGCTGGGCAGCGGTGCACTGAACGCAGCGGCCGGCACCACGCTGGATACCAATACCGCCGTCACTCTGGGCAACCAGGTCAACCTCGCCGGGGCGCTCAATGTGGGCGGCAGCGCGGATCTGAGTCTCACCGGAACCGTCGCCGGCGCCGGTAGCCTGGTGAAAGACGGTGCCGCCAACCTGAGCCTCAACGGCACGAACACCTACGTCGGCGGCACCACCCTGAACGCCGGTACCCTGACTGTCGGCAACAGCTCGGCGCTCGGCACCGGCGCCTTGACGGTGGGCGGTGCGGCAACCCTCGACAGCAGTTCGCCGCTGGTCAGCCTGGCCAACGCGGTCGTGCTGAATGCGGCGCTGAGCGTCGGCGGCACGCAGAACCTGACCCTCGGCGGCGTGCTCAGCGGCACCGGCCAACTGGTGAAAGACGGGGCGGCCAACCTGACCGTCAACGGCACCAACACCTTCAGCGGCGGCACCACCCTCAACGCCGGCACCCTGACCGTCGGCGCGCCCGGCGCATTGGGCAGCGGCACGCTCACCGTCGGTGGCGCCGCGACGCTGGACAACAGCAGCGCTTTCACCCTCGGCAACAACATCACCCTCGATGCCGGGTTGACGGTGGCCGGCAACAACGGCCTGACCCTCAGCGGCGTGATCGACGGCGCCGGCAGCCTGACCAAAACCGGTCTGGACGACCTGGCCCTCAGCGGCACCAACACCTTCACCGGCGCGCTGAACATTGCCGCCGGCAGCGTCACCACCCTGAGCAGCGGGGCGCTGGGCAACACCTCCGGCGCCAACATCAGCGCCGGCGCCAGCCTCAACCTCGGCAGCAGCGCCAGCCTCGACGGCCTGAGTGGCAGCGGCAGCGTGCAGATCGGTGGCGGCAATACCCTCACCGTGGGCGGGGTGAGCAGCACCAGCACCTTCGACGGTGATCTCAGCGGCAACGGCGGTCTGACCAAGGTTGGCACCGGCACCCTGAACCTGACCGGGATCAACGGCATCGTCGGCAACACCGCCGTCAACGGCGGCACCCTGAACCTCAGCGGTTCGCTGGCCAGTGCCCAGGTCAACGTCAATACCGGCGGCACCCTCACCGGTAACGGTTCGGCACTCGGCGCGATGACCATCAACAGCGGCGGTCACCTGGCCCTGTCGTCGGGTAATACACTTTCGGCCGGATCGTTGACGCTCGCGGCCGGCAGCAATGTCGATGCGGCGCTGGGGGCACCTTCGACCACGTCGCTGATGAACGTCGGCGGCAACCTCACCCTCGACGGTAATCTCAACGTCACCGATGCCGGTGGTTTCGGCGTCGGTGTGTATCGTCTGTTCAACTACACCGGTGCCCTGACCAATCTGGGCCTGGACGTTGCCAGTGTGCCGGTCGGTTATGGGCTGGGCGATCTGGTGGTGCAGATCGGGGTCGCCAATCAGATCAACATTCAGGTCTCGGCGCCGAATTCGGACATTCGTTACTGGGATGGCAGCCAGACCATCGCCAACGGCACTGTCGATGGCGGCAGTGGCACCTGGAACGGTGCCGGCACCAACTGGACCGACGCCAATGGTCTGGTCAATCAGACCTGGGCCGGCGACTTCGCGGTCTTCCAGGGCACGGCCGGCACGGTATCGGTCAGCGGCACGCAACTGTTCACCGGCATGCAGTTCCTCACCGATGGCTACAACGTGGTCAACGGCACCTCGGGACTGCTGACCGCCGTCAACGGTGCCGGCGGCACCACGGCGATGCGCGTTGATCCGGGCGTGACCGCCGCAGTCGGCGTGAACATCAACGGCAGCGGCATTCTCAATAAACTCGACAGCGGCACCCTGGTGCTCAATGGCGCCAACAGCTACACCGGCGGCACGCAACTCGATGGCGGCAAAATCGTGGTCGGCAGCAACACCGCGCTGGGCAGCGGTGCGTTGATCGCCAATGCCGGCACGCAACTGGACAGCAACACCGCCGTGACCCTGACCAACGCGGCCACGCTCAACGGTAACCTCACGATCGTTGGCAGCAATGCGCTGGCCCTCAACGGTGTGATCAACGGCACCGGCGGGCTGATCAAGAACGGCTCGGCCAACCTGACCCTTGGCGGCAACAACGCCTTCCTCGGCCCGGTGGCATTGAACGCGGGCGGACTGGTTCTGGCGTCGAACAGCGCGCTGGGTTCGGCCACCCTGAACGCGGCGAACGGCACCACCCTGGATGCCAGCGGTGCTGTCACGGCGGGTAACGCGATCAACCTGGCGGGCAACCTCGGCATCGTCGGCAGCAACGATCTGACACTCAGCGGTGCGATCAACGGCGCCGGCAGCCTGACCAAGAACGGCGCGGCCAACCTGATCCTGAGCGGGGCCAACAACTTCCTCGGCGGCGTCACCCTCAACGCCGGCACCCTGACCGCCGGCAGCAACGGCGCCCTCGGTCTGGGCAACCTGACGGTGGCCGGTGCTTCGGCGCTGGACAGCAACACCTCGGTGTCGCTGGGCAACAACGTGGTGCTCAACGCCAATCTGACCAACACCGGCAACAGCGACGTGGCCCTCAGCGGCGTGGTCAGCGGCACTGGCGGTCTGATCAAGAACGGCGCCTCCAACCTGATCCTCAACGGCATCAACACCTACAGCGGCGGCACCACGCTGAACGCTGGCACCGTGACCCTCGGCACAGCGGCGAGCCTGGGTTCCGGCGCGGTGACCGTGGCGGGCGCGTCGACCCTCGACACCACGGCGCCGCTGGTGCTGGCCAACAACGTCAACGTCAATGCCAACCTGAGCGTGGCCGGCAACAACAACCTGACGCTCGGCGGCGTGATCGCCGGGGCGGGCACCCTGACCAAGAACGGTCTGGCCGACCTGACGCTGTCCGGCAACAACACCTTCAGCGGCACCTTTGACGTGCAGTCCGGCAGCCTGACCACCCTGGGCAACTCGGCACTGGGCAGCAACGCCGGAGTCAATCTCGGCAATGCCGCGACGCTGAACCTCGGCGGTTCGGGCAGCCTCGCCAGCCTGACCGGCAGCGGCACCGCACTGATCGGCGGCGGTAACACGCTGAGCATCGGCGGCAACAACGCCAGCAGCATTTTCGGCGGTGTGCTCACCGGCACCGGCGAGTTGAGCAAACTCGGCACCGGCACGCTGACCCTGAACGGCCTCAACAGCCTGACCGGCAACACCACGGTCAACGCCGGCACCTTGAATGTCAGCGGCACGCTGGACAGCGCCAGTGTGCTGGTCAACAGCGGCGGCACCCTGACCGGTGGCGGCTCGCTCGGCGGGGCCGTGACCGTGGCGGACGGCGGTCATCTGGCTGGCGCCACCGGCAGCACCCTGTCGGTGAATTCGTTGGTGTTCAACGCCAATTCCAACTTCGATGTCGGCCTCGGCACACCGGTCTCCGGTGGCGGCAACGCGCTGGTCAACGTCGGCGGCAACCTGACCCTGGACGGCACCCTCAACGTCAGCGACATCGGCGGTTTCGGCAGCGGCGTGTACCGGTTGATCAACTACACCGGTGGCCTGACCGACAACGGCATGCTGATCGGCACTGTGCCGGGCAGCGTCACTCCGGGCGACCTGACCCTGCAAACCGCGCTGGCCAACCAGATCAACCTGCTGGTCACCGCACCGGGCGTCACCGTGCAGTTCTGGGACGGCAACCAACTGGTCGCCAATGGTTCGGTGGATGGCGGCAGCGGCACCTGGGGTACCGGCAGCACCAACTGGACCGACGTCAACGGCACCACCAATCAGGCCTGGACCAACAACTTCGCGGTGTTCCAGGGCACGGCGGGCACTGTCACCGTCAACGGCGCGCAAACCCTCACCGGCATGCAGTTCGTCACCGATGGCTACAGCCTGCAGAACGGCACGGCCGGGTCGCTGAATCTGGTCAACGGTTCGCTGGGCAATGCGACCGTGCGGGTCGACCCGAACGTCACCGCCACCGTGGGCGTGGCGCTCAACGGCGCCGGCACACTGGGCAAATACGACACCGGCACCCTGGTGCTGAACGCGGCCAACGGCTACACCGGCGGCACCGCGCTCAATGGCGGCAAGATCGTGGTCGGCAACAACGCCGCCCTCGGCACCGGCGTGTTGACCGCCGCCAACGGCACGGCGCTGGACAGCAACGCGGCAGTCAGTCTGGCCAACGATGTGGTGCTCAATGGCGGACTCACCGTCGCCGGCTCCAACGCCTTGACCCTCGGCGGAGTGGTCAGCGGCAGCGGCAGTCTGATCAAGACCGGCGCGTCGAGTCTGACCCTCAACGGCAGCAACACTTACAGCGGTGGCACTCAACTGTCTGGCGGCTCGCTGATCCTGGGCAACAACAGCGCGATCAGCAGCGGCGCCCTCAGCGTGCTGGGCAACGGCACCCTCGACAGCACCAGCGCGCTGCAACTGGCCAACGCCATCAACCTGGGGGCGCAACTGACCCTGGCCGGCAACCAGAACACCACGCTGATCGGGGCGATCACCGGCAGCGGCAGCCTGGTGAAAAACGGCAGTGGCGACCTCGTCCTCAGCGGCGCCAACACCTACAGCGGCGGCACGACGCTGAACGGCGGCAGCACCCGTGGTGACACCAGCAGCCTGCAAGGTGCCATCGTCAACAACGCGACGCTGACCTTCGAGCAGAACAGCGACGGCAGCTACACCGGCAACCTGACCGGCGCCGGCACACTCAACAAAACCGGCACCGGCGCCTTGCTGCTGACCGGCAACAACACCTTTACCGGCAACACCGCGGTGCAGGGCGGTTCGCTGAACGTCAACGGTGTGCTCAACAGTGCCAGCGTCAACGTGGCCAGCGGGGCGAAGGTCGGCGGCAGCGGCGTGTTCGCCGGCGCCGTGCAACTGGCCAACGGTGCGACGCTGACCGGCGGCGGCACTGCAACGCCGTTGTCGGTGGGTTCGCTGGCATTGTCTTCAGGCACCAACCTGGACTTCAGCCTCGGCTCGGCCGCCAGCTCTACAACGGTGGTCAACGTCGCCGGCAACCTGACCCTCGACGGCACGCTGAACATCAGCAATGCCGGCGGCTTCGGTACCGGGGTCTATCAGCTGTTCAGTTACGGCGGCAGCCTGACCAACAATGGTCTGGTCTACGGCAGCCTGCCGGTGTCGGCGGCCAACCTGACCCTGCAGACCGCGCTGGCCAATCAGGTCAACCTGCTGGTGCAAAACACCCCGGGCGAAGTGCAGTTCTGGAACGGTGGCACCACCAATCCGGACGGCAGCATCGGTGGCGGCAGCGGCGTGTGGGGGCCGGGCACCAACTGGACCGATCCGAGCGGTACTCAGGCGCTGGCGTCGAACGGTCAGTTCGCGGTGTTCGGCGGGCAGAGCGGGACGGTCACCGTGCAAGGCAATCAGAACTTTACCGGGTTGCAGTTCCTGTCCAGCGGTTACAGCCTGGTTCCAGGCGCTGGCGGTACGCTGACCCCGGTCAACGGCCCGGGCGGCAGCCTCGCGCCGGTACGGGTGAATGCCGGTGGCAGTGCGGAAATCTCCGTACCGCTGGTGGGCAGTGGCGGCATCGAGAAGCTGGACTCCGGCACTCTGGTCCTCAGCGGCGCCAACACCTACAGCGGCGGGACTACGGTCAGCGGCGGTACGCTGATCGGTAATACCACCAGCCTGCAGGGCAACATCCTCAACAACGCATTGCTGGTGTTCCAGCAGAACGCCAATGGTCAGTTCAACGGTGTGCTCAGTGGTACCGGCGCATTGGCCAAGCGGGGGGCCGGAACCCTGCTGTTGACCGGTAATCAGCCGTTCAGTGGCACGGTGGCGGTTGATCAAGGCGTGTTGCAGGTCGGCAGCCGCTCGGCTCGGGCTTCGCTCGGCGGGCAGGTCACCGTGGCCAACGGCGCCGGGCTGAGCGGTAACGGCAGCGTCGGTTCGTTGGTCAACCATGGCGTGGTGCAATCCGGTGCCGAGGCTGGCACCTTGAGTGTCGCCGGCAACCTGACCAACGCCGCCGACGGTGTGCTGGCCCTGACCGTCAGTTCGCCGACCGCCACCCCACTGGCGGTCGGTGGTACCGCCACCCTGGGCGGCGGACTGCAGGTCAACAGCCTGGCACCGTTCACCGGCAATACCGTGTACTCGCTGATCACCGCTGGTGGCGGAGTGACCGGCACCTTCAGCGCCGCCGACCTGCCGCAATACGCGTTCCTCAATACTGCGCTGGTGTATGACGCTAACGCGGTGAACCTGGTGGTCAGCCGCAACGGCAACTCGTTCGTCGACGTCGCCGCCACCCGCAACCAGCGCAACACCGCCTCGGCGTTGATGCGTAACGGTGCGGCGGGCAGTGCGTTGCAGGACGAAATCGTCAACCTCAGCGTAGCCGGGGCACGTAACGCCTTCGACAGTCTGTCGGGGGAAATCCATGCCAGCACCGCCAGCGCAATCCTCGAGGATTCGCGCTACGTGCGTGACGCGGTCAACGACCGTATGCGCCAGCCGTCGTGCAGCGCGCCGGACGATCCACGCCGCGCCCTGGCTCCTAGCGACAACCAGTTGAGCAGCAACGGCTGCCACGGCGAAATGGTCGGTTGGGCCCGCGCACTCGGCGCCTGGGGCGAGTCGGACGGCAACAGCAACAGTGCGAAGCTGGATCGCAACCTGAGCGGTTTCATGCTCGGCACCGACAAGCAGCTCGACGACCAATGGCGCGTCGGCATGGCCGCCGGCTACACCCGCAGTGATCTGGATGCCCATGATCGTCGCTCGGATGCCACGGTCGAGAGCTACCACCTGGCGGCGTACCTCAACTCGCAATTCGATGCCCTGGCGGTGCGCCTTGGTGCGGCGTACAGCTGGCACGACATCGAGACCAAACGCGACGTCAGCGTCGGCGCCTACAACGATCGGTTGAAAGCCAATTACGACGCCCGCAGCGCCCAGGTGTTCGGTGAAGTCGGCTATGCCATCGAAGCGGCCGGGATTGCCCTGGAACCGTTCGCCGGTCTGGCCTACGTCAACTACGACAGCGATAAGGCCAAGGAGAAAGGCGGGGTGGGGCGCCTGCGGGCCGAGTCCGATCAGGACATCACCTTCTCGACCCTGGGCGTGCGCGCCGGCAAGGTCATCACCCTGGCCAACGGCGGGCAGTTCACCCCGCGCGCGGCCCTCGGCTGGCGGCATGCCTTTGGCGACACCAAACCCGACGCCGACCTGACCTTCATCGACGGCGGCGCCTCGTTCAACACCCAGGGCGTGCCGATTGCCAAGGACAGTGCGGTGGTCGAAGCGGGCGTGGACTTCCAGATCAGCCCGACCGGCAAACTCGGTATCGGTTACTCGGGGCAGCTGTCGAACGAGAGCAACGACCATGCGATGACCATCAGCTTCAGTCTCGGGTTCTGATTCAGGAGCGAAGCACTTCAGCCGCCCGCAAGGGCGGTTTTTTTTTGCCAGCTCACAGGCTGCGGCAGTTGCCTTCACCGAAGCTCGGATCTTGCTGTAGGAGTTTGCTAAAGCGGCAGGCTTGTTTCTGGCGTCACGGACATGTCCTACATGATTAAACGATTGTCCTGACTGCGTTGAACCGTAGATCCACGCAAAGTCCCGAGCCTGAAAAAGGCACAGGAAAAAGTGGATGTTTGGCGCCAGCAAACCCGTTGTATTCAGACTCGAGATAGAGGGTTTTCCCCACGACCTTCAGGTGTTCGAATTCCGGGCCCGGGAAGCGCTCAACCAAATCTACGAGGTTGTACTCGAGCTGGTCAGTGAACGCCGCGACCTTGATCTCGAAGCCCTGCTGCACCGGCCTGCCTTTTTGTCATTCTGCCCGGACGGCTCTGGCATTCACGGCCAGATCCATCGAGTCGCCCAAGGTGATTCGGGCACACGCTTGACCCGCTACCAGATTGTTCTGGTGCCCCATCTGGCCTACCTCGCCCATCGTCATAACCAACGAATTTTCCAGCATCAGAGCGTGCCGCAAATCATCGCCCGCGTGTTGAGCGACCACGGCATGCAGCCGGATGCCTGGCGTTTCCAGCTCAGCGCCGATTACCAGCCTCGCCTGTATTGCGTGCAATTTGAAGAGACGGACTTGTTCTTCATCCAGCGCTTGTGTGAGGAGGAGGGACTGCACTTTCATTTTCAGCACAGTCGCGACGGGCACCTGCTGGTATTCGGTGATGATCAGAGCGCTTTCCCCACGCCGGCTGCACCGACGGCTTATGCACAAGGCAGCGGCATGGTTGCCGAAACTGCGGTCATAGACCGCTTCAACGTCCGCCTGGAAACCCGCACCACGCACGTCAGTCGCCGTGATTACCACTTCGAAAAGCCAACCGTGCAACTGGACGCCGAAGCCAAAGAAACACGGCTTCCAGTGCTTGAGGATTACCGCTTTCCCGGTCAGTTCACTCATCGCGATCAGGGTAGACATCTCAGTCAACGCGCCCTTGAGCGGCATCGCGCCGATTACCGTCAAGCACAGGGGCGCAGCGATCAGAGCCTGATGCGCAGTGGCAGCTTCGTCGACATCAGGGAACATCCGCGCGCCGATTACAACGGTTTATGGCTGCTGACCCGTGTCGATCACGTTGGCCGACAGCCGCAAGTGCTGGAAGAGTCGGCGACCGATCTTGCTACCGCAGACGGCTTCACTCAGGGCTATCGCAACCACTTCTTCGCGACGCCCTGGGACGTCATTTTTCGCCCCGCCCTCGAACACCGTAAACCCCGAATCAACGGCAACCAACATGCCGTGGTGACCGGGCCGCCCGGCGAAGAGATTTACTGCGATGCCTACGGCCGGGTGAAAGTCCAGCTGCTGTGGGACCGCGAAGGCCAGCTCAATGAACAATCCAGTTGCTGGTTGCGCGTAGCCACAGGCTGGGCTCACGACCAATACGGCAGCGTGCAGATTCCGCGCGTCGGCATGGAAGTGCTGGTCGGGTTCACCGAGGGTGATCCGGACAAGCCGTTCGTGCTGGGTTGCCTGCCCAACGCCGTGACACCAGTGCCGCTGGATCTGCCAGCAGAGCAGACCCGCAGTATCTGGCGCAGCCAGAGCAGCCCCGGTGGTGGCGGTTACAACGAGTTGCGCATCGAGGACAAAAAAGGCGCCGAAGAGATCGCCATCCGCGCGCAACGTGACCTTGTCCAGCTTGTGCTCAATGACCAGCGAGTCCAGGTCGACAATCAACGCACCGTGGTCGTTGGCGGCATTGCCAGTCATGAGCTGCACAGCGACGAACACCATCTGACCCACGGCAATCGCCTGACCGAACTCAAACAGGAAGATCACCTGTGGGTGCATGGCGACCGCCACATTCGGGTCGCCAGCCAACGGCTCAGCGCCGGTCAGCAAATCCACCTCGGGGCCGGTCAGCAAGTGGTCATCGACGGCGGCACCCATGTGACGATCCAGGCCGGCGGGCATTGGTTGACGCTGGGGCCCGAAGGCATTTGCAGCAGCGTGCCGATTCTTCAGGGCGGCGCGCCTGCGCCGGGAATGGCGGCGCAACCGTTGGTGCCGGGGGCGTTGCCGTTGTTGAAAGTGGCATTTGATCCGGTTCAGCAACGCCACGCCCTGGTGTCTACGCGCGCTTCGCGTTGTCTGATCTGCGAGGCTGCCCGCGCGTGAGCCTTTCGACCGGTCTGCCCGACGATTTGCCATGGACCCGACACCAGGCCTTTTTGCTGCTGGATGGGGCGACGATCAGTGATCTGCCAACGCGGTTGAAGCAGATTAACCCTTCGGTCAGCACATTTGCTCTGTATGACCAGCCACCCTTCGCGGCACTGCGCGATCTATCGCCTCTGCTCGTGGCCATCGAGCGGGCTGACGAGCCATTGGTACGGTTCTTCCTGCAACACGCAGCGCAAGAGTGGGGTGTGCTGTTGTTCAGCTGCGCGCCGATGCACAGCGTTGGTGAACACCTGCGCAAACTGCTGAGCGTCGAATTGCCGGCCGGGCAATCGGCGTTGTTGCGGTTGGCCGATGCCGGGGTGGTGCATGCGCTGTATGCCAGTGGCGATCAGCGTTTGTTCGGGCCTTTGACCTGTGTGGTGACTGCGGACTGCGTCAACGATGCCTGGCACGTCCATCGGCCTCGGCAGGCCGAGTGTCCGGAGCTGCCTGTCCCTTATTGTCTGAACCCGGAACAGAACGCGGCGCTGGATCAGGTGGATCGGCGCCGAGCGTTGCTGGATCTGGATGCGCATCTGTTGAAGCACTTTTCCCGATTTCATGTCGGAGAAACCCTGACCCAGCGCTGGCCAGCGCTGCAGCAAATGGAAGCCCAGGCCAGCGCGCTTGGCCTGAGCAGCCGATCCGAGTTGTTCAACTTCGCCAACCTGCTGGCGTTGCTCGACAGCCGCGATATCACCCAACACCCGCAAATCCACCACTTGTTCCACACGCCTTCTCTGCAATCACCGGGCGAGCGCCTCACGCTGGCCGTTGATGTGGCGCAGCGTTGGGCCAGTCAAAGGGAACGCCCATGACCCATCCCGCCATCCTCGACGCTGCCGCCGCCTCGAAAGCCCCCATCGTTGCGCCCGCGGCTTGCCCGCTGCAACAAACCCATGTGCAACTGCTGCCGTTGAGCTACGGCCTGGTGGAAAGAGCGTTCGATCCGGGCACCGAATTGAAATTGCCGTACACCTTGACCGCCCGCCCGCTGGGCATTCGCCGGCTGCGCGATGGCTGGCTGTACATCATCGACAGCCTCAGCGGCGAGTTGTACGAATACCGAATGCTCGACGGTATCGTCACGGCCCTGCTGCACCAGGGCAAACAGGTCAGCGAGGATCAGCGCGCAGCGATTGAAGCGCATCCGGCGTTGATCTTTCCCCGGCAAAGTACGTTGTACGTGACCTTTGCCGAGGTGCAGTGGACGGCGGGCAAGTGCCATCAGGTGCTGGACAGCCGCGAAGAGCGCGAGCACTTCATGCAGGCGGTCGATCTTGCAGCGGTGAATTGTCTGACCGGTGGCGAGCATTTACTCACCGTGGAGCAGACCAGACAGTGGTTGGCGGAGGTGGCCGCCGGCGCGGAACCTGTCGCGGAGGTTGACGCGACGCGGATGCCAACCGTGCAGGTCAGCGACGCTCCCGAGCACGAACGCGAACCTTATCTGTGGGAGCAACCGCGGCGTTTTCGCCCAGCGCACATCGGCGAATTCCTCGGCCGGGTGCGCGGGCCCTATCAGGACGACACGCTGTTTCTGCTGGTCAACGACGATCTGGGTGTGATGCGCGATCTGGCCGAGTATCAGGACACCGTGGTCGGCTGGGTCGATGAGTGGAGCAACACCGGCAACAATGCGCGCGATTATCTGCTCGCCAGCTATATCGAGTCGCTGAGCCAACTGAGCGAGACCGATGTCGACGGATTGGCCAAGACCAGCGAACAGCCGCAGGCCAAAGCCCTGTTTGCCGATCTGGAACAGTTGCCCGAGCCGGATCGCGAGAATACGCGCAAGGCGTTGCTCGATTATTTGAACAAGGGCGGGGATGTCCAAGCCGATGCGCCGGCGCCGCCCGAACTGCAAAAACTGCGCGCTCAGGGTTTTGATGACGGCATGGGACAGAATCGTCTGGCCCCTACGGCTGAGGTGGATCGGCGTTTTTACACGCGCCAGTACTTCGAAGCCGTCGCTCCCCAGGACTTTGTCGAACAGCATCTGGAGACGCTGATCCGCCTCGGCAAGGATCAGGATCGGCGCATCAAAGACGTGCTCGACGGCCCGCTACTCAGCGGTAAACGCGGGATCAACGACCTGATCGACCGCCCGGCGATGGACGAGCGACTGAACCTCCTGCGTGACGACCTCGGTCGCTGGAACCGCCTGCTCGAACGCATCACCGCCGACCGCACGCAACTGCTGGTCGGCGGACGCTTCCATCGTTCAGCCTGGTACTACGACGCGCAAGTGGCGGCGCAACTCCATCAGGCCCTCAGCGCCGAATACGCCTGCCTCAAGGACCTGTGCCGCAGCGACGAAGCCAGCGAAAAAATGCTCGGTTATCTGGAGGAACACCCGGAACTGACCCGAACGGTCTTCTACACCTTGCCGCTGCGCCTGCAATCGGAGCAGAGCGGGCAATACTCAACGCTGTTCAACGCCCTTATGGCCACGTTCAACAACCTGCCGGACTGGCTGGCCAAGCTCAAAAGGATCGAACAACCGCAACTGCCGGCCCTCGACGACATGCCTGAACACACCCGCGTGGTCGCGGCAGCCGTGCAGGACACCTACAGCCCGGCATTGAACCTGGGCCTGAACCGCGTGCTGGAAGGCTTCGACCTCTCGGCCGAAAAAATCCCCGACCTCGATGAACTGTTCCAGCGCCTGCCCAAAGCACTGCGCCTGCGCCTGTTCGACGCGGCAAAAACCAGCGGCGTGACCTTCACCGTCGCCAGCCCGGCTGAGCAGTCCGCGCTGCAAACGGTGATCAAGGAGGTTCTGCGCGAACGCGAATATCTCAAGACCCTCAACCGTGAGCGCAACCAGATCACCCACAACAAGAATCGTCAGGGGCACAAGACGGCGAGAGCGGTGGAGCTGCAGGAAGAGATCGTGCGGGTGCGGGCGCAATTGACGCAGATCGAAGGGCGATTGGCGGCAGCGTTAAGCCCGATTGAAGAACTGCCGGACCGCTCGGCCCGGTTGTACGGCGCGACGCCTGCGAGGGCAGGGGTGACGGTGGTATTTCCGCCGGCGCAGCAGCAGGAACTGCGCGGGTTGTTGGGGAATATCCGGATGGGGTTGGGCGGGGTATCGGCGGGGAGTCTGGTGAAGACGGAAGGGATGGGGTTGGTGGTGGTTTTGGTGCAGGTGGTGAATTTGGTGGGGGCAGCAAAGGAGCTGAAAAAACAGTCCAGAAACGAACGGAGCTGGGGGCCGGTTTTGAATGCCTTGATGGCCACCGGTGCTGCTGGGTTCACGGCGGCACAAAGTCTGGGTGATACGGCGTTGAAGGCTCGAAGTACAGAGCTAGTCGCAAATCTCCAGCGCCATGCACTGCAGAATGTGTATGTGCAGATGGGGAAGTTACACGTAGGGTTAGGAATACCCACCTATCTTTTTGGATTTATTTCTTCGCTTGCAAGTACGAGCGCTCATCGAGAGAAGTGGCAGCAATCAATTCGCGGCGGCAATCATTCTGCGCAAACTGCAGCCGAATTGGCCACACTAGGTGCCGGAGGAATGACCGCCATTAATGCTTACGGTTTAGGCAACACCTTGCATGCGGGTTACACCGTATTCTCGTCACCAAATCAGGCCGCACGAACAGCCGCTTGGGCTGCTGCGGGCACGCGTCTCTCTACTGTGTTTTTCCGCTTCAATCTAGCGGGGGCTTTGTTCACTGTATTGGAGTTGAGCGGCACTTGGCTGTTCAATCGCTACAACCTTAGCGCTCACGACAAGTGGCTGAAAATCACCCCTTGGAGCCGAAATGCCGAAATGCGCGGGGACCACTCGCTGGAAGACTATCAGAGTTATCTGGCCTTTCTGATCCACGCGCCTTACGCACAACTGGGCCTCAATCCGTATGACTCCTGGCTGAAGACCCTGCTATTCAAAGCCAGACCCAGCGATATCCACCTCGTGTTACCCAGGCTGACACTAGGTGATTTACTGCCGCCTCTGGGTGGGAAAGCTACTCATTTATTGGGCATCGGCGCTCACCGTATTTCAATGCCGCTTCACAGTCGCGGAACCCCACGAGAGCGCAAGGATGTGGTCAGCGAAGAGGTCCTCCGCAGCCTGCGCATCGTCAAGTCGTCATCGGAAGGCTTGGTGCTTTGCCTCCAGTACCCGATAGACCCGGATTCCGAGTACACCCCGACGAAAGAAACACTGGAGTTGGCGGTTTGTGTTCAGAACCTGAACGACAAAGGTGAATGGACATCCCGCACCCGTGTCATTCATATCGACCCAAGGGGAGAGGGGCACTTTGCAGTGCTTACTCCACAACTGGTAAAAGACAAGCCGCCGGTTCTACTAGTTGAAACGCAGTTTCTGGAGCATGCCGACCATGCCGAATAATCACGTCGAGCCGCTACTTATTACGCAAGTTGAGACACCTCGAACGGCAGGATATATCGAGCCGTTTCCGGGTGGCAGAGTTACCTATCTGGCTCCGTTGCCATTGCCTACACCGCTTCCACCTTTCGGCCCACACATTGGAGAGTTGAATGATGGCTATATGGACTTCGGTTTGGGATCACCTCAAGTATTTATGTGGCAAATGACTCTTGGAGGCCCCTTCAGCGTTGCATGCATGATTGCCTTTCTGTTTCCCTTAATTGGTGGCTTTCTGTTTTTCTTATTCGGCATGGGATGGGAGGACATAACTCACGCCATCAGCGGGATTTTTCATGAAGCCTATGGAAAAGCATTTCTTGCCCTTTTCTGGGGACTACTTATCGGCCTGGCCGTCTGGCACCACAACCACAAAAAACGCGCCTCAATCATCCCGACCCGCTTCAACCGCCAACGCCGCGAAGTCTGCTTCATGCCCGAGGGCGCCACCGAACCGGTCTTCGTCCCCTGGGAATCCCTCTCCGCCTGGATCATCGAAGCGCAAGGCGCGACCCAATACGGCATCCACCGCCAGTACGGCATGGGTATCGGCTTCTACCAGGGCGAAACCCTCACCAGCCTCGAATTCCAATGCGCCGGCCTGCCGCTTGCCATCAGCCACTGGGAGGCCATTCGCGGCTACATGGAATACGAAATCCACGACCTCAAATCGATTCAAGACCTTCAAGACCTGCAAGGCCCCGATGACCCGCCCCACGAAGGCCTGCACACCTTCCGCAACGCCCGCGCACGCATGCACCAGCAGATCCGCGACGGTTCACGTACTCGGCTGTCGGGTTTCTTCTGGTACCTCTATCACGTCATGACCTTGTGGACGACTCCCAACCACCTCGTCGAATGGGAAGTGCGCCGCCTCGAACGGATCGGCAAACAGGCGCTGCCCGAAGCCATGCGCCAGTGGTCGGAGCCGCTGCCGAAAGAGCAGTGGGCCAAGCCGAGTGAAGAGTTGCTGCGACTCAGTGAGCAAGTACGCCAAATGCAAAAGCGCCAGCCGCATCGACCGATCACCGAGATTTTTGCCGAGGTGCAGCGTATGGCATCTACGGGTAAGCGCCGCGCATGAATTGTTTTCCCAAACAGCGCACGGGGGCCGAATTCACGCCAGCGAAGGAAACTCTGGAGTTGGCCGTTTGTGTTCAGAACTTGAACGACAAAGGTGAATGGACATCGCGCACTCGTGTCATTCATATCGACCCAAGGGGGGAAGGGCACTTTGCAGTGGTTGCTCCACAACTGATCAAAGAGAAACCACCGGTTCTACTGGTTGAAACCCAACTTCTGGAGCAGGCCGATCATGCTGAATAATCACATCGAACCGGGAGTTATTCCGCAAGTCGAGACACCTCGAAAAGCAGGGGATGTCGAGCCGTTTCCGGGCGGTAAGGTCACCTATCTAGCCCCATTACCCTTGCCTGCACCGATTCCACCCTACGGCCCACATATTGGTGAGTTGAATGATGTTCATATGGACTTTGGGCTGGGGTCACCACAAGTATTTATGTGGCAGATGACTTTGGGCGGGCCATTGAGCTTGTCTGTCTTGGTTATATTTTTATTCCCGCTAATTACCGGACTGATGGGGATTAGTTTTGGGTATGGACAGGAGGCTATATGGGAGTCAATGGTGGGCATGTTCGAAACAGGCTATGAAAACTCGCTAATGGTAGACCCCCTTATTTTGCTCATTGGTCTCGCGGTCTGGCACCACAACCACAAAAAACGCGCCTCAATCATCCCAACCCGCTTCAACCGCCAACGCCGCGAAGTCTGCTTCATGCCCGAAGGCGCCACCGAACCGGTCTTCGTCCCCTGGGAATCCCTTTCGGCGTGGATCATCGAAGCCCAAGGCGCCACCCAATACGGCATCCACCGCCAATACGGCATGGGCATCGGCTTCTACCACGGCGAAACCCTCACCAGCCTCGAATTCCAATGCGCCGGCCTGCCCCTCGCCATCAGCCATTGGGAAGCCATTCGCGGTTACATGGAATACGAAATCCACGACCTCAAATCCATCCAAGATCTTCAAGACCTGCAAGGCCCCGATGACCCGCCCCACGAAGGCCTGCACACCTTCCGCAACGCCCGCGCACGCATGCACCAGCAGATCCGCGACGGTTCACGCACTCGGTTGTCGGGCTTCTTTTGGTACCTCTATCACGTCATGACCTTGTGGACGATTCCCAACCACCTCGTCGAATGGGAAGTGCGCCGTCTCGAAAGGATTGGCAAACAGGCGCTGCCCGAGACCATGCGCCAATGGTCGGAACCGCTGCCGAAAGAGCAGTGGGCCAAGCCGAGTGAAGAGTTGCTGCGACTCAGTGAGCAAGTACGCCAACTGCAAAAACGCCAGCCGCATCGGCCGATCACCGAGATCTTTGCCGAGGTGCAGCGCTAGTTCCGGGGGCAGTAGAGACGTAGGGTGGTGATTGCATTGAGCGGCAGAAACGTGCTTCCCATCCCCTCTGCTAGTATTTGCCCCACTGCCTCCCGGAGACTGCCCCATGACCGAGCCCATCCGTCTGACCCAATACAGCCACGGCGCCGGTTGTGGCTGCAAGATTTCGCCCAAGGTGCTGGAGGTGATTCTGGCCGGCAGCGGGGCGCAGAACCTCGATCCGAAACTGTGGGTCGGCAACGCGTCGCGCGATGATGCGGCGGTGTATGAAATCGATGCCGAGCGCGGGGTGGTCTCGACCACGGATTTCTTCATGCCGATCGTCGACGACCCGTTCGACTTCGGCCGCATCGCCGCCACCAATGCCATCAGCGACATCTACGCCATGGGCGGCGATCCGTTGATGGCGATTGCGATTCTCGGCTGGCCGGTCAACTTGCTGGCGCCGGAAGTCGCTCGGGAGGTGATTCGTGGCGGGCGCGCGGTGTGCGATGCGGCGGGGATTCCGCTGGCCGGCGGGCATTCGATCGATGCGCCGGAGCCGATCTTCGGTCTGGCCGTCACGGGACTGGTGGAAAAGCGCTTCATGAAACGCAACGACACGGCCACCGCCGGTTGCCTGCTGTACCTGACCAAACCGTTGGGCATCGGCATCCTCACCACCGCCGAGAAGAAGGGCAAGCTGCGCCCCGACGACATCGGCGTGGCACGGGACTGGATGTGTACGCTGAACAAGCCCGGCAGCCGTTTCGGCAAACTGGCCGGGGTCACCGCCATGACCGACGTCACCGGGTTTGGCCTGCTCGGGCATCTGGTGGAAATGGCCGACGGCAGTCACCTGACGGCACGGGTTTTTTATGACCGGGTGCCGCGGCTTTCGAGCATTGAGTACTACCTCGAACAGGGCTGCGTGCCCGGCGGCACTCTACGTAATTTCGACAGTTATTCGAGCCGCGTCGGGCGGGTGCAGGAATTGCACAAGCGCGTGCTGTGCGACCCGCAGACCAGCGGCGGGCTGCTGGTGGCCGTGACCCCCGAAGGCAATGCCGAATTTCTCGCCGTCGCTGCCGAACTCGGCCTCGCGCTTGAGCCGGTCGGTGAATTGATAACGCGACAGAGCCACGCGGTCGAGGTGAATTGATGACCGCCGACTTCACCGACTACCGCGACATCTTCCTCAGCGATCGGCCGCTGATGGACGCCCGTGCGCCGGTCGAGTTTCACAAGGGCGCGTTTCCCGGGGCGGTCAATCTGCCGCTGATGAACGACATCGAGCGGCAGAGGGTCGGCACTTGCTACAAACATCACGGTCAGCAGGCCGCCATCGAACTGGGCCATCAACTGGTCTCCGGCGCGGTGAAGGCCGAGCGTCTCCAGGCCTGGGCGGAGTTTGCCCGGACGCATCCCGAGGGTTATCTGTATTGCTTTCGTGGCGGCCTGCGTTCGCAAATCGTGCAGCAGTGGCTGAAGTCGGAGGCCGGCATCGACTATCCGCGTATCGGCGGTGGCTACAAGGCGCTGCGAGGTTTTCTGATCGACACCCTCGAATCGGCTATGGACGAGTGTGATTTCGTGCTGCTGGGCGGCATGACCGGCACCGGCAAGACCGAAGTGCTGGTGCAACTGCGCAATAGTGTGGATCTGGAAGGCCATGCCAATCACCGGGGCTCGAGTTTCGGCAAACGCGCCACCGGTCAGCCGTCGAACATCGATTTCGAGAACCGGCTGGCCATCGACTTGCTGAAAAAACGTGCGGCCGGCATCGATCAATTTGTGCTGGAGGATGAGAGCCGGGTGGTCGGCAGCTGCGCGCTGCCCTTGCCGCTGTATCAGGGCATGCAGCAATACCCGATGGTCTGGCTCGAAGATCGTTTCGAGCAGCGCGTCGAGCGGATCCTGCGCGATTACGTGGTGGATTTGTCTGCCGAGTTTCAGGCCGTGCATGGGGAGGAAGGTTTCGGGCGGTTTTGCGAGCGCTTGCTGGGAAGCCTCGACAACGTGCACAAGCGCTTGGGCGGCGAGCGGCATCGACGGATGCGGGTGTTGATGGAAGAGGCGCTGGCGGAGCAGGGCCGCAGCGGGGCGGTGGAGTTGCATCGCGCGTGGATCGAAGGTTTGCTGCGCGAGTATTACGACCCGATGTATGTGTTTCAGCGCGAGAAGAAGGGCGGGCGGATCGAGTTTGCGGGGGAGCGGCAGGCCGTTATCGAGTACCTGCGTGCGCGGGTCAAACCCAAGGCCTGACGGGACCCGAGCGGGCCCCGGACAAACTCAGGTCGGACAGCTTTCCTGGCCGTTATCCAGTCCCTGTTTGTAGCTGTGGCTCTGCAGGCTGGCCTTGCCGTTGTGCCAGGTCAGGGTCAGCACGTACAGCGAGTCGTAATCGCTGGATTCCCAATCTTCGGTGATCTTCTGCTTCCCGCCGACCGCCTTGTCCGCCACCTTGTTGATCAGCTCCGGCAGGTAGCCATGGGACCACGCGGTGTAGATGGTCGAGTTGTGGTACTTGTCGTCGATCAGCTCCCGGGCCAGATCACTGGTGTCGTTGGCCGAGAACTCGATGTTCACCGGCAGGCCGAGTTTGATCGCGGCGGGGCTGATGGTCATCAGCGGGCGGATGTAGCTGTAGGAGTTGTCCAGTTCGCCTTCCTCGACGTTGCGCGTCGGATTGGCGGCGAACACGTAGTCGGCCTTGCCGAATTTTTCCGGCAGCAGGGTCGACAGGTCGATGGCCCGGTTCAGGCCCTGGCAGTTGAGCTGGCCGAGACCACCGGCCGGTTTCTCCGCATGGCGCAGGAACACCAGGGTCTGGGTGCCGTCCACCGGTTGCGCACGGCTTTCGCTGGATTCCAGCGACAGGAACAGCGCGCTGACTGCCAGCAGGGTGGGCAGGGCCACATAGGCGCGATGTTTGAAGCGGTTGGCGACTTTCATCAAGTTCGTCATGGGATAAGGAGTCTTCAGTCTGTTCGGTTAAGGCTGACAAACCTCTGCACCGGTGCATGCGCGCCGGCTGTTTTCCCTGTCATCACTGGCTTGCTTGGAGCCCCCTGAGGCCCGTTTGGTTCGATCCGCTTGAGTGCGCCGCACTTTACCGTTGAGGCTGTGCGGTTGGAGGGAAGGTTAACCACAGGATGTTGCGGATTTAAGTAAGCCAGCGGGTCAGGCGTGTAAAGAACCCGAGCCAGAGCGCTGATCGTGGATTATGCTCAGGCCTTTCATTTTGTGACTGGATGCTACACATGACTGATCTGTCCGCGTTCCCGATCACCCAGAAATGGCCGGCGCAGTACCCTGACTGGATTCAGCTCTATTCCCTGCCGACCCCCAACGGCGTCAAGGTCTCGATCATGCTCGAAGAGATCGGCCTGCCGTACGAACCGCATCGCGTGGGCTTCGACACCAACGACCAGATGTCTCCGGAATTTCTGTCGCTGAACCCGAACAACAAGATTCCGGCGATCATCGATCCCCACGGTCCAGAGGACAAACCGCTGCCGTTGTTCGAGTCCGGCGCGATCCTGATCTACCTCGCCGACAAAAGCGGCCAGTTGCTGGCCCAGGAAGGCGCGCTGCGCTACGAAACCCTCCAGTGGCTGATGTTCCAGATGGGCGGGATCGGGCCGATGTTCGGCCAGCTCGGTTTCTTCAACAAATTCGCCGGCAAGGACTACGAAGACAAGCGTCCCCGTGACCGCTACGTCGAAGAAAGCCGCCGCCTGCTCAGCGTCCTGAACACCCGCCTGGAAGGGCGCGACTGGATCATGGGCGAGCGCTACACCATCGCCGACATCGCCACGTTCCCGTGGGTGCGCAACCTGATCGGCTTCTACGAGGCGGGCGATCTGGTCGGCATCGACAACTTCCCGAACGTCACCCGGGTGCTGGAGCGCTTCCTGGCGCGGCCGGCGGTTGTGCGCGGCCTGACCATTCCTTCCTGACCCGGCGGGAACCGGGCGCGCAGATTGTTGCGTGCCCGGTAACGCACTGTTGATTGATCCAGGTTTGTACCCCGATCCCCGCAAGGCATAAGCTTCGCCCCCTACGACTTTCGTCTCATCCGCTGTTTTCAGGAAAGGCCCCATGTCCAGTCAGTTCCCCGAAGCACGTCCACGCCGTCTGCGCCGCAATGCGAGCCTGCGCAGCCTGTTCCAGGAAACCGAGTTTTCCCTCAACGATCTGGTGCTGCCGATCTTCGTCGAAGAAGAGATCGACGATTTTGTGCCGATCAAGAGCATGCCCGGCGTGATGCGCATTCCCGAGCGCAAACTGGCCGGCGAAATCGAGCGTTACGCCCGGGCCGGTATCAAGTCGGTGATGACCTTCGGCGTGTCCCACCATCTGGACGCCAACGGCAGCGACACCTGGCGCGAAAACGGCCTGGTGTCGCGCATGTCGCGGATCGCCAAGGACGCCGTGCCGGAAATGATCGTGATGTCCGACACCTGCTTCTGCGAGTACACCGACCACGGCCATTGCGGCGTGATGCACAACCATGAAGTCGACAACGACCAGACCCTGATCAACCTCGGCAAACAGGCAGTTGCAGCAGCCCGTGCCGGCGCCGACGTGATCGCGCCATCGGCAGCGATGGACGGCCAGGTACGGGCGATTCGCCGGGCACTCGACGACGCCGGCTTCACGCAGATTCCGATAATGGCCTACTCGACCAAATTCGCCTCGGCGCTCTACGGCCCGTTCCGCGAGGCCGGCGGCAGCGCGCTGAAGGGCGATCGCAAAAGCTATCAGATGAACCCGATGAACCGCCGCGAAGCCCTGCGCG
>Ga0207713_1000431_pt1 | contig 44260 bp, 42 predicted proteins | sample KBSS64metaG_FD_184404 | JGI IMG/M metagenome (GOLD analysis project Ga0207713, IMG submission 184404) | Switchgrass rhizosphere microbial communities from Kellogg Biological Station, Michigan, USA - KBS S6-4 metaG (SPAdes) (version 2) | ecosystem: Host-associated > Plants > Roots > Rhizosphere >... | reverse complement strand
CGCAATCATACGTGCCGCCCGATCCGTGGAAAAGGTACAGATCGGGCTTTTTCAGCCGCTGAGGTGTGATGATGGAAAAGATTGAAAAGACCCTGGAAGAATGGCGGGCGATGCTCGACCCCGAGCAGTTCAACGTGTGCCGCCTGAGCGCCACCGAGCGGCCGTTCTCCGGCAAGTACAACGCCACCAAGACCGATGGCGTCTACCACTGCATCTGCTGCAATGAGCCGCTGTTCGACTCCAGGACCAAATTCGACTCCGGTTGCGGCTGGCCAAGCTTCTACGCGCCGATCGGCGACAACGCGATGACCGAAATCCGTGACACTAGCCACGGCATGATCCGCACCGAAGTGAAATGCGCCAAGTGCGATGCACACCTTGGCCACGTGTTCCCGGACGGTCCGCCGCCGACCGGCCTGCGTTACTGCATCAACTCGGTGTGCCTGGACCTGGTGCCGCGCGAGTAACCGATACGGGCGATCCTCGGGTCGCCTTTCGGATAATTAAATTGCACACAATTCAATTGCTCGCTATTTTTGCCGTCTACCCATTTCTCAAGAGTGCGCACCATGAGCGATAACCTGCTGAACATTCCGTGCACCACCATCAAGGGCGAGCAGAAGACCCTCGCCGATTTCGCCGGCAAGGCGGTGCTGGTGGTCAATACCGCCAGCAAATGCGGTTTCACGCCGCAGTACAAAGGCCTTGAGGAGCTGTGGCAGACATACAAGGATCAGGGCCTGGTGGTGCTGGGCTTCCCGTGCAACCAGTTCGGCAAGCAGGAGCCGGGCAACGAGGGCGCCATCAGCGAGTTCTGCGAACTGAACTACGGCGTCAGCTTCCCGCTGTTCAAGAAGATCGAAGTCAATGGGACCGGTGCGCACCCGCTGTTTGTGCAATTGAAGAAACGCGCGCCGGGCGTGCTGGGCTCCCAGGGCATCAAGTGGAACTTCACCAAATTCCTGATCGGCAAGGACGGCCAGTTGGTCAAGCGTTTCGCCCCGGCCACCAAGCCGCAGGATTTGAGCCGCGAGATCGAAGCCCTGCTCAAATGAACAACCTGTCCGCCGATTCGCTGAGACTCGACAGCCAACTGTGCTTCAAGTTGTATGCCGCATCGCGGGCGGTGATCCGTGGCTACAAGCCGATGCTTGATCGGCTTGGCCTGACCTACCCGCAATACCTGGCGATGCTGGTGTTGTGGGAATGGCAGCAAACCGCGCCGGAGCAACCGACCGTCAAGGCGCTGGGTGAGCGGTTGGCACTGGACTCAGGAACGCTGACGCCGCTGCTCAAGCGTCTGGAGCAACTTGAACTGGTTCAGCGTCAACGCTCGGCCCGTGACGAGCGCGAGGTTCATCTGAGCCTTACTCCACAAGGGCAGGCGCTGCGTGAACAGGTCGGGCCATTGAAGGCGCAGCTGTTGTGCGAGAGCGGGCTGGATCTGGACCGGCTCAACGAGTTGCGTGAGGGACTCGATCACCTGCTGGGCCAGATCAAAGCGTTGTCGTAGTTGGTATCCACTGATCCAGCAGCGCCGCCAGCTCTTCACGGCGAAACGGCTTGGCCAGGTAGTCGCTCATGCCCGCCGCCCGGCAGCGCTCCCGTTCCTCGGACATCGCGTTGGCGGTCAGGGCGACAATCGGCAAGTGCGGCCAGCGACCGCTCTGGCGGATCTGGCGGCTGGCTTCGTAGCCGTCCATCACTGGCATGTTGCAGTCCATCAGCACCAGATCGAACTCGTCGTGTTCCAGCTGATCCAGTGCCTCCACTCCATGGGCGGCAACCACGACATCGCACCCCAGTTTGCCCAGCATGCCCTTGGCCACCAACTGGTTGACCGGGTTGTCTTCCACCAGCAGCACCCGACCGCGCCGCTGCGACGGCACGCTCTCAAGGCGTGCACGGTCGATGGTGGTGAGGTCCGGCAACAGCGTCCGACGCAGATTCTGATACAGCGCGTTGCGAGCCAGCGGTCGGGCCTGCTGCTGCAACGGGGAGAGGGCCGCGGCTTCTTCACCCGGCAAGAAGCTGCCATAGGCGGTCACCAGCAGAATCGGCGCCGTCATCACCGGGCGCAGGCCGAACAGGCATTCGGGGCAATCGGTGATGATGACGTCGGGGGACAGACCGAGCAGCGGATCGTCGAGGGTTCGCTGCTCGTAGGTCAGCCCCCAGACCGGCAGCAGGCTTTCCAGCAGTTCCGCCAGCCCGCTGACCGCGTTGGTGATCGCCAGCACCTTGCCGTGCAACGGTGGCGGAATCACCGCGCGGGTGTGGCAGGGCAGTGGCAGTTCGGCGCAGAACTGGCTGCCGAAACCCACTTCGGAACTGATCGTCAGACGTCCCTGCATGGCTTCGCACAGGTTGTAGGTCAGCGCCAGACCGAGCCCGGTGCCGCCGTACTGACGAGTGATGCCGGCCCCCGCCTGGGTGAACGGCTGGAAAATCTTCACCTGGGCTTCCTGGGCGATACCGATGCCGGTGTCGCAGACTTCGATTCGAACGCCGTCCTTCCAGGTGGACAGACGCACATCGACCCGACCGAAGCGGGTGAATTTCAGCGCATTGGACAGCAGGTTGCTGACGATCTGCCTGACCCGGGTCGGATCGCCGAGCACCAGCGCCGGAAAGTATGGATCGATCAGGCATGTCAGCTCGACGCTCGGTGCCGCGTTTTGTGACAGCAGGTTGGCGGTGTCTTCGATCAGTGAACCGAGATCGAAGGGAATGTGTTCGAGTTCAAGTTGCCCTGCATCGAATTTGGACAGGTCGAGAATGTCGTTGAGCAGCTCCACCAGCACTTTGCCCGAGTCGTGGGCGATGGACAGTTGCTGCTGCTGTTCGGCATTCAGCGGGCCGTCGAGCGAGAGGGCGATCATCCCCAGCAGGCCGTTGAGCGGAGTGCGGATCTCGTGGCTCATGTTGGCGAGAAATGCCGAGCGTGCCTCGGCCATGTCCAGCGCCGTACTGCGAGCCACTTCAAGCTCCTGGTTGGACTGGCTGAGTCGTGCATTGATCGCCTTGAGCTCTGCGGTACGCGCCGACACGATGTCTTCGAGTTGTGCGAGGTATTCAGTGAGGCGGTTTTCCGCATTGCGTCGCTGCTGGATTTCCGTGGCGATGTTCTCGAACTGCTGGTTGGCGACCTTGACCAGCACGCCGATCTCGTCATTGGCATGCCCGGCTGGACATTCCAGGGTGGTCGGCTCGGCGCTGCGCGGGTCGCGACCGCTGAGTTCGCGGATTACCCGTACCAGCGGTTTGGTCAGCATCACATAGAACAGCGCGAGCAGAATTCCGGTGAGAATCAGGCTGCGGGCGAAGCCGTTGAGCAACGTGACCTCGGCACGGCGCAGGAAGCGGCTGCCGAACGCGTAGGTGTCGACTTCCAGTTTCAGGGTGCCTAGGGATTCGTTGGGCAAGTGATCGAGATAGAGGCGGTCTTCAAACTGACGTTTGGCGCCGAACAGGAAGTCGCTGATCATCCGGTAGCCGCTTTGCAGCTCCGGCCGTTTGACGTTGGCCAGCACCGTCTGATTGTTGTCGGTCAGTTGCGCCGAGATGATCGCTGGCGAGCGCAGCAGGCCCAGGGTCAGTTCTTGCGCCAGTTCGGCGTCGATGTTGTAGGCGATGCGCGAGGCCGGGTTATGGCTGATTTCCAGCAACGACAGGATTTCGCGGTTGATGGACGCGTCTTCACTGGCATAATCGATGCCGATTTGCAGCAGGCTGAGCAGCGTGCCCAGAATGAACCCGACCAGCACGGTAAGCCTGGCCTGTTTGTACGACAGCCGGTGGGTGAATTTGATATCCATGGGGTGTTGAACCACTTCCGTTTCCCTTCGCTGCTCAAGCATAGTCGATCATGCACGGATTCCGGGGTTCCCGAAGCGCCTTGTAACAAGGCCTGGGACAGGTTTCGAACGCTGTCTGTCGTCGCTGCACCGCCATCATTACTGTGAACGAGCCCGAGGAGAAGACGTGGATTCCCGATTGAATGCTTTTCTTGAGCGCGCCGAGTCGGTTCTGGCGCGGATCGAACCACTGCTGCCGGCGCCACGCCCGGTCATCGATTGGGGCACCTGCCTTGCCGCTCGCTGGCAACGTGACGGTCGCAGCGGTTATCTGCTGCCGCTGGAAGTCAGCCTCGACATGCGCCTGTCGGACCTGATCGGCGTCGACCGGCAGCTGGAGCAACTGGGCCGCAACACTCAGCAATTTCTCGACGGCATGCCGGCCAACCATGCGCTGCTGTGGGGGTCGCGCGGTACCGGTAAATCGTCGCTGGTGCGTGCGTTGCTGGCTGAACACGCCAAGGCCGGTTTGCGTCTGATCGAAATCGAGCGTGATCACCTGGCGGACCTGCCACGGGTGGTGGAGCAGATCGCCAAGCTGCCGCAACGTTTTGTGCTGTTCTGCGATGACCTGTCGTTCGAGTCCGGCGAAGGCGACTACCGCGTGCTGAAAAGTGTGCTGGACGGCTCGCTCGAACAGGCGCCGGACAACGTGTTGTTGTACGCCACCTCCAACCGCCGCCATCTGGTGCCGGAGAAGGAAAGCGACAACGAAAACTGGAAGCGCGTCGATGGCGAACTGCATCCGAGCGAAGCGGTGGAAGACAAGATCGCGCTGTCGGATCGCTTCGGCCTGTGGCTGTCGTTCTATCCGTTTACCCAGGAACATTTCCTCAACGTCGTCGAGCACTGGATCGGCCAGTTGGCCGCCAAGGCCGGCCTGAGCTGGGAACGCGACGAACAACTGGACATCCTCGCCGTGCGCTGGGCGACCGGCCGCGGCAACCGCAACGGACGTTGCGCCTACCAATTCGCCCGTTATTGGGTGGGACTGAAATTGTTGGAGCACAAGGCATGATTGATTTGCAGCAGAGCGGCCAGGGCCTCGAAGGCTATGGCATGTTGGCCGCGCAACTGGAGTCGCTGCTGGCGGACGAGCGCGATTTCATCGCCAACGCCGCGCAGTTTTCGGCGTTCCTGTTCAACCAGCTCGATGACCTGAACTGGGCCGGTTTCTACCTCAATCGCAATGAAGAGCTGGTGCTCGGCCCGTTCCAGGGCCAGATCGCCTGCGTGCGCATTCCGTTCGGTCGGGGCGTTTGCGGCGCGGCGGCTGCCAGCCTGCAGACGCAGCGGGTCGAAGACGTTCATGCGTTCCCCGGCCATATCGCCTGCGACAGCGCGTCGAACAGCGAACTGGTGGTCCCGTTGGTCAAGGACGGTCGCCTGATCGGTGTGCTCGACCTCGACAGCCCGAAGCTCGCGCGTTTTGGTACGGACGATCAGGCCGGTATCGAACAACTGGCGGCGATCTTCCTGCGACTGACCGATTGCTGATCACGTCGTCAGGCCTGCCTTGAGCAGCACGGCCGCCGGGTCCACGGCATCGATCTGCCGTGGATCGAGAAAACGCGTGGCGTATTGCAGATACACGCCATCGCGAATGAACAGCTCGAACAGCTCGGCATCGATGTGCGCGTCGCGGCACATGGTGGCCATGATCCCCAGTGCTTCGCTCAGGGACTTGGCCTTTTTGTACGGGCGATCGGCGGCGGTCAGCGCTTCGAAGATGTCGGCAATCGCCATCATGCGCGCCGGCAGGCTCATGTCTTCGCGCTTCAGGCGCTTGGGATAACCGGTGCCGTCCATTTTTTCGTGATGCCCGCCGGCGATTTCCGCGACGCTGTTCAGGTGTCCGGGGAAGGGCAGGTGACTGAGCATCAGGATTGTCTGCACCATGTGGTGGTTGATGATGTAGCGTTCTTCGCGGGTCAGGGTGCCCCGGGGGATGCAGAGGTTGTACAGCTCGCCGCGATTGTATTTGTAGGGCGGCACGTCGAGTTTGAAACCCCACGGATTGTCTTCCGGGATCAGCTCGCTTTCGGCGCGCTCCAGCAGATGTTCGGGCTTGTCCGCCAGCAGCGGTTCGGTGACCGGCAGGGGCGGTGCCGGGGTGCGTGCCTGACGCCGGTTCTCCTCCCATGACAGGCCCAAGCGATCATCCAGCGTGCGCGTCCAGGTGCGTTGCGCGATGCCTTGCAGACGTTGCAGGTCAACCTCGAGCATGGTTTCACTGCCCAGATTGCAGCGGGCGACGAACGCAAAATCATCATCCAGTGCTTTCAGGGTGGCCTCGCGTAGACCGGCCAGTTGCTGTTCTTCACCGCCCAACGCCAGGGCTTGCCAATAGTTGATCCAGGCGTCGCGCTTGAGCACTTCGAAGCGGGTGCGGATTTCGTGAAGGCGATCGTTCAGGGTCTCCAGCTTGGTGGCTTTGTCGACCACGTATTCCGGGGTCGTGACCTTGCCGCAGTCGTGCAGCCATGCAGCGATGTGCAAGGCTTCCCATTCGTCTTCGCTCGGCTGGTAATCGCTGAAGGCCGGGGCCTGACTGGCTGCAGCGGCACGGGCGAGCATCAGGGTCAGTTCCGGCACGCGCTGGCAATGCCCGCCGGTATAAGGACTCTTGGCATCAATGGCGCCGGCCAGCAGTTGAATGAACGCATCCAGCAGTTGTTTCTGTCTGGCTTGCAGGCGTTGACTCTCGATACTCACCGCGGCCGCCCCGGACACCGCTTGCAGAAAGGCGATGCGATCTGGCCGGAGTTTTTCCAGGTCACTCGGCGTGCCGCCATCGTTGATCAACAGCACCAGCAGGCCGACGGTTTCGTTGTGCCGGTTATGCAGACGGATTCCAACCAAATGCACCCTCGGCGAACCCATGGCCAGCAGCACTTTCTGCAGGTCGGTGGCCTGTTCGAAACCCAGGTTGCTCACGACCGTGTCGGCGTTGGCCAGTTGCCGGAACCATTCGGGGCTTTGCGAGGCTTCTAGACTGCGGCTTTGCAGATCGAATGTCGCCAACGGTTGAGACGAGTCTGCGACCACCAGGCCGTAGGGCTCCATGCGATTGCCATCGTTTTCACGCAGATAAATCAGCCCCGCCTGGGCCTGGGCGATCTGCACTGTCTCGAACAGTACCCGTTGCAGCAGCGGGTCGAAGCGGGTTTCGGCGGTCAGGCTGTCAGTGATGCGAAAGAAGCTGGCCAGGGTGTCTTTCATGCGAGCCATCGACAGGCTCAACTGGTCAATCTCCAGCACCAGCGATCGGCGGGTCACCGGGAAATTGAAGTCGAAGCTGCGAATTGCATCGGCTTCCTTGACCAAGGCATGCAAGGGCGTCACCAGCACCCGCGAGATCAGCCAGCCCAGCGGCAGACATAGCAGCAAGGTAGCCAGCGTGATGAGCGCTCCTTGCCAGCGCAGGCGATAGGCATCGACCAGCAGTTCGTCTTCGGGCACCAGTAAAGCCATCTGTAAACCTTTCGGTCCGCCTTCCTGCAGCTGGCTGCGGGCGACGATCCATTGTCGGCCGTCTACTTCGAGCCGATTGCCCTGGTGCCCGGACAACAAGGTGTGCAAGGCGGGGCTCAAATCGGCAGCCTTGGCCAGGCGCGCCGTGCGGTCATCGACGATCAGCCGGCGGCTGTCGGGGTAAGCCACGGCGTTGCCGTCGGCGTCGAACAGGACGATTTCCGTGGCCGGTGTCACCACGTGTTTGATCAGGGTCGCGGAGAGTGCATCAAGGGTCAGGTCGGCGCCGATCACGGCGTACTCGCCGCTGCGTCGGGCCAGCGTCGTGCCAACGTTGTGGGTGGAGAAAAAGACGTAGGGTTCGGTGGTGATCTGTTCGGCCTGCTGCCGTGCGTTGATGTACCACGCCCGGCTGCGAGGATCATAAGGATCATCGGGGTGGTCCTGTCGGCCGACCGGGGACAGTGCCTGGTCGAAGAACAGTGATTGTGAATGTGTCTGACCGCTGGCGTCATGTTCGATGCTCCAGACTTGAAACGCTGCTGCGTCCGGTGCCTTGAGCAGGGTTTTCAGCGCTGACGTGCGCAACGGACGAACCATGAAAAAATCGCCATTGCCATAACCCAGATACAGCGAGGCCAGATCCGGGTTGTTCGTCAGGGATTGACTGAACGGCTTGAGCAGCGCCATGCGCGATTCGAGGTTGAAAGATCCGGCGGCGGGGGTCTCTGCCAGCAGGCTCAGCAGGTGCCGGATCGGTGCATAAGTGGCCTGCAGGTCGAGACGTACATCCTGTTCGATCCGGCTGAACAGCTTTTCACTGCTCGACAGAATGATGTGTGTGGTCTGGTGGTAGTTGAACAAGCCCAGCACCACCCCGGTGAGCAACAGCAGAAAGGTGAACATGACGCTGATGTGTACATGCAGCGGAAACCGGCGTCTTTCCGGGCGCAGTGGGCTGGGCATTGCAGACTCTCCGTGTAGGTTAAGCACACTGCTCAGCCTTCAAGCATAGTTAAGCCCCGGCCATTTTGCTTTTGGCGATCCGCGCCAGTTGCTGTTCCAGTGCCTGCTCCAGTTCCAGGATAGCGAGGCGACTGGCCTGGCAATGACGCTCGATTTCTTCCCACGGCAGTGCTTGCAGACAAGCCTGCTCAAGCGCATCGCAGCAGTCGATCAGACGCGAGGCCTGGGCAATGCGTGCGGCACCTTTGATCTTGTGTGCGATGACGGCCAGCGCGGAGGTATCCCGGGTGAGGGACAGTGCTTGTAACTCCTGCCGATCGAGGCGACTGCTGTTGAGCAGTTCTGCCAGCAGTCGGTGGGTTTGCGAGGGGTTGTCACCGGTCAGCTGCGCCAGCCCCTGCAAGTTGAACGCCGGTGCACGAAATAGCGGCTGAACACCGTTGACCCATTGGCTCAGGCTGTTGAGGCTCAGGGGTTTGAACAGGCATTCGTTCATGCCTGCCTGTTTGCAGCGCAGGATCTCTTCCGGCTGGGCATTGGCGGTGAATCCCAGCACTGTGCAGGCCGGGCGACTGGTAAGCTTTTCGTGCTGACGAATCGCCCGGGTCAGCTCATAACCGTTCATGACGGGCATGTTGCAATCGGCGATGACCAGATCGAATTCGCCGTTCTTCCATTGTTCCAGCCCGCGCTGGCCATCTTCGGCGATACAGAATCGATGGCCGAGGTATTCCAGTTGCTGGCACATCAGCAGTCGATTGGCCGGATGGTCATCGACCACCAGAACCGTCAACGGAATCAGGGATGTCTGAATCTGTGGTTCATCTTCAGCTCTCGCCACTTGTGCAGGCAGAATGGTCACCGGTAGCGATACCCGAACCTGGGTGCCAATTCCGGGCAGGCTGCTCAATCGCAGTTTTCCACCCATCATTTCGCACAGGTTGCGGCTGATGACCAGCCCGAGTCCTGCGCCGCTGACGGTTCGTTGCTCATCCTGGCCGGCCTGGGCAAAAGGTTCGAACAACCGCAACTGATCCTGCGTCGTGATCCCGATGCCACTGTCCTGTACGGTCAGCTGCACCATCGAGCCTTCGCTATCATCCGTGGGCAGAACATCCAGTGTGATTCTGACCTGTCCTGCCTCGGTGAACTTGATCGCATTGCTGATCAGGTTCGACAGCACCTGTTTGAAGCGCAGAGGATCGAGTTCCACATCGACATTCAGTTCAGGAGGCGAGACGGACACTGTCAGTGACAGCTGTTTCTGCCGGGCGAGCCCTTCGAAGATTCGCACCACCGAACCCACGGTGTCGATCAGGTTGATTCGCTCGGGATTCAGGCTCAGTCGCCCGGATTCGATGCGGGCAATGTCCAGAATGTCACCGATCAGGCCCAGCAGATCCCTGGCCGAATGGTAGGCCGTTTCGATGCCGGAGCGGTCCGGGTGGGTATGATCCATGCGTTTGAGCGTCAGCTCGAGCATGCCGATCACTGCGTTCATCGGCGTGCGGATCTCGTGACTCATGGTTGCCAGAAACGTACTCTTGGCCCGGTTGGCTTCGTCTGCCCGTTCCTTGGCCGCGCGAAGTTCATCGAGCAGTTCGCGGCGTTCGCTGATGTCGATCCAGCCGCCGATGATCCCCTGGACTTCGCCGCTGGAGTCCCGGTACGGCAGGATCCAGTGATAGATCGTCAGTCGTCGGTTGCCTATATGCAACGGCCGGTCGAGCACCAGTGGTTTGCCTTCGGTCACTACCCGTTGATAGTCGGCCTGATACGCCTGTGCCTCGAAAGCGTTGTTCAGTGCTCCCTGCATGACATCTTTGCCGATGACGTCTTCGCGCCGGGCATTGAAGGCCTGAAGATAACTGTCATTGCAGCTTTGCAGCAGGCCCTGTCGGTCACGCACGTAGATTGGGTGGGGCGTCCCGTTGACCAGTGAACCCATGAACTCCAGTTGGTCGTTCAAGGCCCGTTCGGCCGATTTGCGTTGTTTGATCTGGCGCCGCATGTAGGCATTCCAGAGCAACGACAGCAACAACAGCAGGCAGGCGCCGCCGATCAACTGAAAGAAGAAACGCTGGTATTGATGCCAGGTGCCTTGCGAAATGTTTGAGTAGCCCCGCCAGCGACCATTGATGATGCCCAGTTCTTCGGGTGTGATGCTCATCAGCGTCTTGTCGATGATCGAGCCCAGTTCCGTGTTGTCCCGGGCAGTCGCCAGAGAGAACGCTGCCTGCCGGGTGCCGATGGTGGTGGTGATCTGCAGGGGATGTTCGAAGGTTCGCGAGGCAATGAAGTAGTTTGCGATGACGAGGGAATTCACTGCGCCTTCGACCTGACCTTCGTCGAGCAGCGCCACTGCACTGAAGGTGTCCGGCGTTTCGATCAGATGGATGCGTGGAAACTCGCTGCGCAGGTATTCGATCATCGGATTGCCCTGAGCAATCGCCAGGCGCTTGCGTTTGAGTTGACCCAGGTGAGTAGGGCTGTCGGCGGCTTTTCGGGTCAGCAGTACGTATGAATTTTCCAGGTAGGGACGACTGAACTTCAGGGTTTCCTCGCGCTGGGCAGTAGGGAGCAAGGCTGCGATCAGGTCAGCCTGGTGGTGTTCGACCTGCTTGACCATTTCGGCGTCGCTGCGGCTGCGACGGATTTCGAAGCGCAGTCCGGTGCGCAGACGGATGAGTTCCAGCAAGTCGGCGCTGATGCCGCGAAAGTTGCCGTCACTGTCAAAAAACGTCAGGGGCGCGAAAGCCTCGTTGACGACCACGCTCAGCACCGGATGTTTTTTCAGCCACTGCTCTTCACGTTTGGTCAGTTGCAGCCTCTGGTCGGTCAGAAGTACGTCGCTGCCCACGCTCCACCGTTTGGCGATATTTTCGCGCTCGCTGCCCGGCACGGCCTTTAGCGCAGTATTGATGATGGCGAGCAGCTGTGGATTGTTGCGATGTACGGCGAAGCTGAAACCGTGAGCCTCATGCTTGCCGAAACTGGCCATGCGGATGTTGTTCAGGTAACCCTTGTTGATCATGTAGTGGGTGGAAATGGTGTCGCCGAGAAACACGTCCGCCTGGTCGAACGCGACTGCGTTGATTGCGTTCTGGTAGGACGGATAAGAGGTGATGAGGGCCTTGGGATACATGGCCTTGACATCATCCAGCGGCAGGTAGTGATACAGCATGCTGAGTCGCAGGCCTGCCAGACCTTCGGTCAGCGTGCGGGTTTCGCCCTCACGTGTCACAAGGACCGGTTGATCGATGGCGTAAGGCCTGGACAGTACTATTTCGGCGTTTCCTGCCTCGAATCCGTTGGCAGTGCCGAGCATGTCGATCTGGCCGTCGATCAATGCCCGTATGGCGACCTCCCGCGTGGCGAAGCGTTTGACCCTGATCGGCAGACCGGTCGCCTGACCAATCAGTACTGCGTAATCCGCCGTGTAGCCTTCGTAGTCTTGTCCGCTGGCCGTCATGTCGAAGGGAGGATAGTCTGGCGCGGAAGTCCCCAGAACCAGCTCATTGCGAGTGTGCAGCCACGCCACTTGCGATGGATCGAACAAGGCCTGCACCGTCGGTTCGGTCGAGCGACCGAGCAGGGTGAAATCTTGCGAGGTGGGTGATGCGGCTGTTGCAGAGGTGCAGAAACCCAGGCATGCACTCAATGCAATCAGGAGACTCACTAAACGGCTGGGCATGTTGGCTCTCACACGAGTGCGTTACGTTTGGCCATTTCGATAAGTTCTACGAGAGACTTGGCCTTCAGTTTTTGCATCAGTCGTTTTTTATAAGTGCTTACTGTTTTGTTGCTGAGAAACATGCCTTTGGCAATTTCCTTGTTTGTGCGGCCTTGGGCGAAAAGTTGCAAAACCATGAGTTCCCGATCATTGACTGATTTGAAAAGTTCCAGCTCGGCATAACGCACGTCATCATGACGAACAGGGTTCAAAGCCTGGCTGGGAAAGTAGTTGTAACCGGAAAGGACCGCTTTGATCGCACTGACCAGTTCACTCAGGTCTTCCTGCTTGCACACGTAACCCGATGCACCCGACTGCATACAGCGAATGCCGAACAGGGTCGGGCATTGCGCAGTCAGTACCAGTGTCTTGAATGGTGAGCTCATGGCGTTGAAGCGGGCCAGGACTTCCAGGCCATCGAGCTTGGGAATGCTGATGTCGAGAACGATCAGGTCGGGCATGCATTCGCGAATCATCTGCATGGCATCGACACCGTTATCGGTTTCTCCGACGACTTTATAACCTTCATGCTCCAGCAGCATTCGAACGGCGAGGCGGATGACCGGGTGATCGTCGACAATAAAAACGGAGTTCATAATCAAATCCCATACGAGCGCAAATAAAGGGCGAACCTTAGCTCAGTTGCATGAACACTCGCATGAACCGACAGGGTATTAGCAGCAATCTAGGATAAGTCCTACAAATAAAGAAGAATCAGACTACGTGTTAACTAGGTTTGGCGTAGGTAGACGCGTGAGATGTTCGATGGCTGGACTTGATGAAGTTTACGGCGCACGGAAAAATTTATCGGGTAAAGGCTTTCAATGATTGTTGTTAGTTGATTTCAGGTTTTATTTTCAGCCCTGCCGACTGCACAGACTTTGGAAGAGGTTCAGTCGTCGGCGCCCGACCGATCCATTGCGGATCGGTCGGGCAGCAGACGTCAATGGCTGGAACGTCCGGTCATTTCCAGCGCCATGTCACTGGCGTAGCTGTCGGTCATGCCGGCGATGAAGTCGATCATGCGCAGGAACGATGCGTGCAAGGGGCCGTGCGGATCCGGTGCATTGTTGCCCAACAGGTCGAGGATCCGGCGGCTCTTGAAGGACGGCGTGCGGCCGTTGTGCTGTTCCAGGGCGGCACCGCAGAAGGCGTTGAGCAGGATCTCCAGGGTCGTGTAGGCGCCGATCTCATGCAACGTCTTGCGCTTGTCCTGGAAAATTTTCTTGCGGGCGATGTCCTTGGCGTTCAACACACAGCGTTTGGCCGGTCCGTGCATGTGTTCCACCAGATCCCCCGGCAGCGTACCGGCCAGCAGTGCGTCCTGTTGTTCGACGAAAGCCTGGGCGGCGGCGTTGGTCAGGTGCTCGATGGCCTTGCCGCGCAGGATCGCCAGTTTGCGCCGGCGCGAATCCTGCGGGCCGAGCTGGCGATAGGTTTCCGGCAGGTCATCGCCCACCAGACCGAGCAGCAGAGACTCGACTTCGGCGTAATCGAGCAGCTCCATTTCCAGGCCATCTTCCAGATCGATCAAGGCGTAACAGATGTCGTCCGCCGCCTCCATCAGATACACCAGCGGATGGCGCGCCCAGCGCTGTTCTTCGAGTTGCGGCAGCCCCAGTTTGTGGGCGATCTGTTCGAGCAACGGCAGTTCGCTCTGGTAGCAGCCGAATTTGTGCTTTTTGTAACCGAGGGAGTCGGCGTGACGGGCTGTCCAAGGGTATTTCAGATAGGTCCCGAGTGTGGCGTAGGTCAGCCGGGTACCGCCGTCGAACTGGTGATACTCCAGTTGCGTGAGTACCCGGAAGCCTTGGGCGTTGCCTTCGAAGTTCAGGAAATCCCCTCGTTCGGCATCGCTCATCGCATCCAGCCAGCCGCGGCCCGCAGCCTGCTGGAACCAGTGACGGATCGCGTCTTCGCCGGAATGGCCGAACGGCGGGTTGCCAATGTCGTGTGCCAGACAGGCCGATTGAACCACCATGCCCAGATCGCTCGGATCGCACCATTCAGGCAAGGCGCGACGCAGGGTTTCGCCGACGCGCATGCCCAGAGAGCGGCCGACGCAACTGACTTCCAGCGAGTGGGTCAGGCGGGTGTGAATGTGGTCGTTGCTCGACACCGGATGCACCTGGGTCTTGCGCCCCAGACGGCGGAAGGCGCCGGAGAAGATGATGCGGTCATGGTCTTTATGGAACGGGCTGCGGCCAAGTTCCTGCGGGCTGTGCAACGGTTTGCCGAGACGTTCGCGGTTGAGCAGGGTATGCCAATCCAAGGCTGATTCTCTCCGTCTGGTGACTGATTCCTTAGCTTCCCGGTTCAGGCTGGCATCTGCAAGCGCAACTACAGCCCCGCCGCATCGATGTCGATCAACAGCAGGCGCTCGCCGTTATCGAAAAACTGTCCGGCGGTCAGGCAATACTGGTTGCTGGTGGCGTCGCGGTAGGTGTTGGAAAGGGTCAGGCGCCGTTCCTCCCAGCCTTCGGCCAGCAGGTGATAGAAGTAGGGGCGCCACGACCAGTTGTGACCCAGATAGCGATTGTCGGCGACCCAGCCGCTGGGGCGCCACTCCAGGTTTGGCGTCAGTTGGGTGCCGTGGCGGTCACATTGATAAAAACGCAGCAGCCAGGGGAAGGCGTCGAGCTGTGGCAGGGCGCTGAGCGGAGCGCGGGCCTGGGCCCAGGTTTGCAGAATGGTCATGAGTTCGCTGAGCTGCTGGCGCATGAACATCAGCTTGCTGCGCTCGGCCAGCTTCTGACGCACGTAAGACTGGCGCAGCTCGGCAAAGCGCTCCACGAAGTCATTCGTACCGAAAAGCGCCTCCTGCGCCCGGGCGAACAGAAAACCCTGCACGTAGCGCGATCCGCATTCCAGCGCGAAATTCAGTTGCGCCGCAGTTTCCACGCCTTCGGCAATGATCCAGCAGCCGGTTTTTTCGGCCATTTGCGCTAGGGCCTTGACCACGTCACTGCTCGGCCCGCCCAGTGCGGCGGCCTGGAACAGACGCATGTCGAGTTTGAGAATATCCGGTTGCAGCGCCAGCACACGATCGAGCTGCGAATAACCGGCGCCGAAATCGTCGATAGCGATCCGGGCGCCGGCATCGCGGTAGCGCGCCACGACTTCGGTCAGGCGCTGGCTGTTACCGCCCAGTTCAGTGATCTCGAAAACAATCCGTTGCGGGTCGATACCGTGCCGCGCGAGTTGCTTCAGGCTGGGCAGTGCCTGATCGGCACGCAAGCGGCTGATCCAGCGCGGTGACATGTTCAGGCTGAGAAACCAGTCCGGCGGGGCTTCGTGCAGTCGACTCAGCGCGTTGTCGCGGATCTGCCGGTCCATTCGGCGCAGCGCGATGGCCGGGGTGCGCGGGTCGGCGAACAGCGGTCCGACCGACGCCAGTTGGCCATCGGCCTGGCGCAGACGGCCCAGTGCCTCGACCCCGGCAATGCGTCCGGTGGCGGTATCGATGAAAGGTTGAAAGCAGGCGAGCGGTTGCCCGTCGATCACGGAGCCTCCTTGTCGTTCTTGTTCTGGTCGAATTCTGCCGGCCGGACAGGCAAGCGGGATTGAACCTCCGGATAAGAGATTCAATCCCGCCGGTGTTGCAAGAATGCAGCCAGATGCGTGGGGATCAGCGCTTGCTCGAACTCTGCATGACCAGCTTGATCAGCGGAGCGAGGCTGGTGCCCAGGCGGATCAGTCGGGTCAAACCGCCGACGCCACCGCTCTTGGCCCCTTTACCCGTGATGAAACCCAGTAGCGTCACGGCCGCCACGCCCCACAAAGGCGCGTGCTTGATGCCGAAACCACCCTGCAGGTTTTGCGTCATGCCACGCATGCGTTGCAGTGGTTGCAGGACCTGGCCGGTTTCATGGCGGATTTCCTGACGATGCATTTCCATACGCAGGCGGATCAGTGCCTTGCGCATTTCCCGGCGTGAGCTGTTGTGCGGAAGTTCAGGCAGGCTCATGGCAGCAGGCGCTCCCGATCATTGGCCAGTTCTTCCAGCGTGCCGTGGAAGGGCGAGGATTCATCGAAGATCGCGGCTTTGAGACGCAGCGCGCAAAAAATTGCCGCCAGGGTGTAAAACACGCACAGACCAATGATTGCGGCGAGGCGATAGGTGTCCCAGAACACGATCAGTACGAGGGTCGACAGGCCGACCAGCAACAGCAGCGCAAACACCAGCGCCAGGCCGGCGAACAGCAACAGGCTGACTGTGCGTGCTTTCTGTTCCTGCAGTTCGATGCCGAACAGTTCGACGTGGCTGTGCAGCAGGCCGAGAACGGCAGCACCCAGACGACGCGTGGAGGAGGCGGTGCCCGAGTTCGGGCCGGATTCACCGATCGACATGATCAGCGCCGCGTGGCCAGCAGGCCGATCAGGAAGCCGACGCCGGCGGCGATACCCACCGATTGCCATGGGTTGGCCGATACATATTCCTCGGTGGCGGTGACCGCCGCCTGACCGCGCTCGCGCAGAGTGTCTTCGGTCAGCTTCAGGGTTTCCCGTGCGCGCAGCAGGCTTTCGTGGATCTGTTCGCGCAGCTCGTCAGCCTGATCACCGGCCAGCGTGGCGGTGTGTTCCAGCAAGCGTTCAGTGTCGCTGACCAGAGTCTGGAAGTCGTTCATCAGGATTTCTTGAGCAGTCTTTGCCTTGATGCTGGCCATGGGGGATCTCCGTAAGTGGCGTTCTGAAGCGGTGTTCTGAAGCGTTCGAGTATGAGCCAAGAGTGAAGGTTCAGTACAAATGACTGGTACAAACTTTGCTGTGTCGTGGTGCGTCGATCGGTGGCAGTGCGCTGTTGCCGGGCGTGAAACCGGGCAAACCTTGTCCCGGATGATGAAGGTTCATGTCAGCCCATCGACCTTGTGCGCCAAAGCGGTTCACCGACCTGCCGGATCAGTGACTGCGTGGTCGCAACTTGGTGCATGAAATGTGCGCATGAACCGCTTTGGTGCCTTTTTCAGCCTCGGGTCTGCCTCCTCATGGAAAATCTGCAAAGCGCTGTGGACACGCTGGTCCACAGTTCCAACACGTTGTTCATTCTGATCGGTGCGGTCATGGTGCTGGCCATGCACGCCGGTTTCGCGTTTCTGGAGGTCGGAACGGTTCGCCAGAAAAACCAAGTCAATGCACTGTCGAAGATTCTCAGCGACTTCGCGGTGTCGACCCTGGCCTATTTCTTTATAGGCTACTGGCTCTCGTACGGGGTGACCTTCCTGCAACCGGCGGCGGTACTCAGTGCTGATCATGGTTATGGACTGGTGAAGTTTTTCTTCTTGCTGACCTTTGCTGCGGCGATCCCGGCGATCATTTCCGGCGGCATCGCCGAGCGAGCGCGGTTTGTGCCGCAACTGTGCGCCACGGCGCTGATCGTTGCGTTCATCTACCCGTTTTTCGAAGGCATGATCTGGAACGGCAACTACGGTGTGCAAGCCTGGCTGACCGCGCAATTCGGTGCAGCCTTCCATGACTTTGCAGGTTCGGTGGTGGTGCATGCCATGGGCGGCTGGCTGGCGTTGGCGGCAGTGCTGCTGCTCGGGCCGCGTAACGGACGCTATCGCGATGGCAAGCTGGTGGCGTTCGCGCCGTCGAGCATTCCGTTTCTGGCATTGGGGTCGTGGATTCTGATCGTCGGCTGGTTTGGCTTCAACGTGATGAGCGCGCAAACCCTGCAAGGGGTCAGCGGGCTGGTGGCGGTCAACTCGCTGATGGCCATGGTGGGCGGAACGGTGGCGGCGTTGATCGTCGGTCGCAACGACCCTGGCTTCCTGCACAACGGCCCGTTGGCGGGGTTGGTGGCGGTGTGCGCCGGTTCCGACCTGATGCATCCGGTCGGTGCGCTGGTAACCGGCGCGATTGCCGGTGCCCTGTTTGTCTGGTGCTTCACAGCGGCGCAGGTCAAATGGCGCATCGACGACGTGCTGGGTGTCTGGCCGTTGCACGGTCTGTGTGGCGTGTGGGGCGGCATTGCCTGCGGGATCTTCGGGTCGACCGCGTTGGGCGGGCTCGGTGGCGTCAGCCTGATCAGCCAGTTGATCGGCACCGCCCTTGGTGTGGCGGTGGCGCTTATCGGCGGTTTCGCCGTCTATGGTTCGATCAAGGCACTGCATGGTCTGCGCCTGAGCCAGGAACAGGAGTACTACGGCGCCGACCTGTCGCTGCACAAGATCGGCGCGGTGAGCCAGGACTAGGTCTCCTCATCGTCGGCTCCAGGGTAAAAACCGTGAAGCAGGCGATAACGATCGATACGCACCTGATCGACTTTCTCCTGCACCCGGTGCGCGGGGAACCCCAGCAGGATCAGGGCATGGGAACCGAGCATCAGGCTCGACTCCAGCAGTTCCGGCACCACTTCACTGGCGCCGGCTGCTTTCAGCTCGGCCGACTGGCTGTCGTCCCGGGTGCGCACCAGGATCGGCACTGTCGGGTTGAGGCGTCTTGCCTCCTTGAGAACCCGCAGAGCCACGTCGGCTTGATCCACAGCAATCACCAGCAACCTGGCGCGCAGCAAACCGACGGCGGTCAACAGATCGCCGCGGGTTGAATCGCCGTAGTGGACGTCGCGCTCGGCGTTGGCGGCTTCCTGGATCCGCACCGGATCGTTGTCCAGCGCGACGTAGGTTTGCCCGGCATTGCGCATGAAACGCCCGATCGACTGACCGACACGGCCGTAGCCACAAATCACCACATGCCCGTCGAACCCCGCATTGAGGGCGCTGATTTCCTCGATCTGCGCTTCCTGGTTGGGTTTGCGGTGCAGGGCGGCGGCGATGCGCGGTGCGGCGCGTAACAGCAGGGGCGTCAGCAGCATCGAGCAGAAGGTGGCGGCGAGCAGCAGCGCACCGAGTTCGGCGGGGAGCAACCGGGTTTGCTGCATCTGTGCCATCAGGGCGAAGCAGAATTCACCGCCCTGGGCGAGGGCGAGGCCGCTGCGCCAGGCCGTTTCACTGTCGCTGCCGCGCCATTTCACCAGCAGCGCCACCACCAGGCCTTTGATCACCAGTAAACCCAGGGTCATCCCGATAATCAGCAGGCTGTGGCTGGCGAACAGTTGCAGGTCGATCAGCATGCCGATGCTGACGAAAAACAATCCCAGCAGAATGTCGCGAAACGGCCGGATATCGGCCTCGATCTGATGTCGGTAATGGCTCTCGCCCAGCAGCATGCCCGCGAGGAACGCGCCGAGGGCCGGGGACAGGCCCTGCAGGTGGGTCAGCCAGGCCGTCAGCAGCACAATTACCAGTGCCAGCAGTACGAACAGCTCCGCCGAGCGGGACGCCGCGACTTCCTGAAACAGGCGGGGAAGCAGCCAGCGGCTGGCCAGCAACAAACCGAAAAACAGCAACACGGTCTTCAGCAAAGTCAGGGGCAACGCCCAGTACCAGGCCTGATCACTGCTGCCGGCGAACACCGGCACCAGCGTCAGCAGCAATACGGCCACCACATCCTGAAACAACAGAACGCCGACTGCGTTCTGGCCGTGGCTGCTGAAGATTTCGCCGAGGCTGCTCAGTTCCTTGGTCACAATCGCCGTGGATGACAACGACAGGCCAGCGCCCAGCAGCAAGGCCGGTGTGGCGGGCATGCCCAGGAGCATCAGCACGCTCCCAAGCAGCAGGGTGGTTATCAGCACCTGCTGGCTGCCCAGGCGGAAAACCACCTTGCGCAGGGCAATCATTTTCGACAGGGAGAATTCCAGCCCCAGGGAAAACAGCAGAAAAACCACGCCCAGCTCGGCAAGGTCCGGCAAGTGTTCGCTTTCATTGATCCAGTCGAACGCCTTCGGCCCGACCATCAATCCCACGCACAGGTAGCCCAGCACAGGTGGCAGGCGCAGGCGACGGAACAGGGCAATCATCACCAGGGATGACGCCAGAATGATCAGCAGATTGGCAAACACAAGACACTCCGGAACAGGTCAGGCTCTTCAAGCGTAGAGGTAAAAAACACCGGAGCATCGCGTAAACGGCAATTTTGTGGGCTGATTTACATCAGGGTTTTGCGAAGAGCGGATTTGAGCCCGGTGGGCAGGTCGACGGGCCTTGCGGGCAGGCCTAGAATGAGCACTCGTTTTCTGGGGTTGAGCGCACATGCTTCCTGAATGCCAGTTGTTCGGCACCCTGGGGTGCCATTTGTGTGCAGTCGCCGAGGCTGAACTGATGCCTTTTGTCGAGCATGGCCTGCTGGTGGAACTGGTGGATATTGCTGACGATGAGTCGTGGTTCGAGGCTTACAGCCTGCGGATCCCGGTCTTGCGCAGGGTCGATACCGGCGCGGAACTGGGGTGGCCGTTCAGTGCCGATCAGGTGGTGGCATTCCTGCTTTAATGGTCTTTTCCCTTCTGCGTTGATGGCGCTCGTCACCTTCGCTCAATCACGACTTGGCACTTTTCGGGTTATTCGGTTACTGTATGCGCATACAGTAATTGAGTTGGCCTGCCATGCCGTTTTCGGGCATTCGCCAGGGCAAGCCGGATGTCAGAGGGAGTCACCGTGGTCAATGTCGAACAGTTGAAAAGCAGCGTGAACGGGATGTCGGTTGACGTGGTGCGCGAGGCCGTCCACGAATTGCGCCTGGACGGTCTGGTCACGGAAGGCAAGACTCCCTTCAACAAGCTGCATTTCAATACGTGCTTTGCCGAGATCGAGGCCTTGTTTCAGCGCGCCGGTTATCACAAGCAACTGGATGTGGTCGGTTATCAGGGACTGTTGTACGCCTTGTACGACCCAGGCCGCTGGGAGGCCGTCGATGTTCTGCGCTGGCTCAAGGAATTCACCGAGGCGGCGGCGCTCAAATCGATCCCCGCCTGATTCTGTGCTAGGTCTGCTGCGCCCGGTGTTGGATAATGCCGCTCTGCTTTGAAGGTTCGAGTTCTCTGTATGTCCAGCACCCCCACGTTTTCCGCCGCACTGAATCAGGCCAGCACGCTGTATTTGCCCCCCGGCAACTGGCGGACAGTGCTCGACTGCCTGTGTGAGCATTTCAGTGCCATCGGGCGCGATCAATGGCTGGATCGGATCGCCCGGGGCCGGGTGCTCGACGGTCAGGGTCAGCCGATTGCGTTGGACTTGCCCTACAAGGAAGGGCTGCGCATTCACTATTTCCGTGAAGTGCCGGATGAAAAGCCGATCCCGGTGGTCGAGTCGATCCTGTATGCGGATGACCATCTGGTGGTGGCGGACAAGCCGCATTTCCTTCCGGTGACCCCGGCAGGCGAGTACGTCGAACAGACGTTGCTTCGCCGATTGATCCGGCGCCTGGACAATCCCCATCTGGTGCCGCTGCACCGGATTGACCGGCACACGGCCGGGCTGGTGATTTTTTCGGCCAACCCACAGACGCGGTCGGCATATCAGTCGCTGTTCCCCACCCGGCAGATTGAAAAACGCTATGAAGCCATTGCGGCCGCGTTACCTGGGCTGGACTTTCCGTTGGTACACAAAAGTCGTCTCGTCGATGGCGAACCTTTCTTCCGCATGAAGGAGGGGGCGGGTGCAAGTAACACCGAAACGGCGGTGGAGGTGCGTGAAAGGAATGGTGATCTCTGGCGCTACGGCCTGTATCCGGTGACCGGCAAGAAGCATCAGCTGCGAGTACACATGACGGCGCTGGGGGCGAGCATCTGCAATGATCCGTTTTATCCCGAAGTGCTCAAAGACGTTGAGGATGACTACGCCAATCCGCTGAAACTTCTGGCGCAAGGCCTGCGATTCATCGATCCGGTTACGGGGCAGCCCCGCGAGTTCGAGAGCCGCATCACGCTGGACTGGTGATCCCGCTATCGATTGTTTTCGGTCAGACACGAAAAAGCCCGCATATTGCGGGCTTTTCTGTATCGGGTGTCGAACTGAAGAATTAAAGCTCTTTGACAGTACGAACCTGATCCTTGTTGATGCGAGTGTGCTTGCCGTCCAGTTGTTCGAACTCGTAGAAGCCCGAATCTTCATCATATTTAGGGGCGTCGACAGCCTGGATTTCGCGACCGTCATTCAAGGTGATCACTGTTGGCGAGGCGCAACCGGCGAGGGTGGCGAGGCCCAGTGCGAGCATGAAAGTGGCGAGGGTCCGTTGAGTCATGAGTGTGTCTCCGAAGGGAAATTCTTTTGGTTACTGAGCTTGAGACGTATACAAGGCGTGCAAGTTCCTTGAGTGCTGTCAGTCTGACACAGTGTTGTGCGAACTCAACAGTTCAGGGGTGTTGAGATTGGCCAGGCGTGGGTCGTTGTCAGGGCAAACCAGGGCTTGGGCATCAAGAGTGCGCATCAGCCGGCCGGGGCTGCGTTCTCCAGCGTTCCAGGCGTTTTCGAAGGCGGGCAGGAGTGCCACGGGGATTACGCAAAGCAGCGGTTCCCAGTGATCGTCATGGCGCAACATTAAAGGTTTTTCAGAATTCAGACTGGCCGCCTCGCGCATGCTCTGCAGCAACGCAAGGTCGATGCGCGGGACATCGCAGGGCAGTACCAGCAGGTGGGTGTGGCGCGCGGCTTTCAAGCCGGCACGAATGCCGGCCAACGGACCGGGAAAATCTTCCTCGTCATCGCCTACCAACTGGTCGGCAAATGGCGCATAGCGTTCACGATTGCGGTTGCAGGAGATGATCAGATCATCGGTCAACGACCGAACTTTACGATGAAGATGCGCGATCAACGGTTCACCGTGCCATTCCACGAGCCCCTTGTCCTTGCCGCCCATGCGCTGGCCGCGCCCACCCGCCAGTAACAGAATGGAGCAAGGTGGTAATGGCGTGTTCGAGGTCATGGCAACTCTCCGCGGGGGCGGCGAAAAAAGGGGGCGCTGTGATATAACACCGGGCTGTTTCTCCTACAACTGGACGAGCCTATGAAAGCCAAGGCTGATGTACCTTTCGCACCGCTCAATATCGCAGTGCTGACGGTCAGCGACACCCGAACCCTGGAAACCGATACCTCCGGCCAGGTCTTCGTCGACCGTCTGACGGCCGCCGGCCATCATCTGGCGCAGCGCGTGCTGCTCAAAGATGACCTGTACAAGATCCGTGCGCAAGTTGCCCACTGGATTGCCGAAGACGTCGTGCAAGTCGTGCTGATTACCGGAGGCACCGGTTTTACCGGTCGCGACAGTACACCGGAAGCCGTTGCCTGCCTGCTGGACAAACAGGTCGATGGTTTTGGTGAGCTGTTTCGCCAGATATCGGTTGCCGACATCGGCACCTCCACCGTGCAATCCCGAGCTCTGGCGGGATTGGCCAATGGCACGCTGGTCTGCTGCCTGCCAGGTTCGACCAATGCAGTGCGCACCGGTTGGGATGGCATCCTGGCCGAGCAACTGGACTCACGTCACCGCCCTTGCAATTTCGTTACTCATTTGAAAAAGGCAGCGCCTTGTGAATCCCGTGGGTAAGCCGGGCAAGACCGGCAGCCTCATGCCTGTTGAAGAGGCATTGGCGCGTTTGCTGGAAATGGCCGAAACCTCGCGGATTGTCGAGTGCGAGTCTTTGCCACTGGCGCAGATTCACGGGCGGGTGCTGGCGCAGGATCTGATTTCGACGCTGGATCTGCCGCCATGGCCGAACAGCGCCATGGACGGATATGCCTTGAATCTGGTCGACTGGACCGGCGAGCCGTTGCCGGTCAGTCAGAAGATTTTCGCCGGTCAGGCACCGGAACCTTTGAAACCGGGCACCTGTGCCCGGATCTTTACCGGCGCGCCGGTGCCTGCGGGGGCCGACTGTGTCGAGATGCAGGAAAACGTCGAGATTCATGCCGATGAGCGCGTGAGTTTCATCGAAACGATGGTGGCCGGGCAGAACATTCGTCCACAAGGCCAGGAAACGACCGTCGGTGAATTGGTCTTGTCCGCAGGAACTCGGCTCGGTCCGATCGAGCTGGGGCTGGCTGCATCGCTGGGTTGTGCAGGGCTTGAGGTCGTTCGACAGGTTCGTGTGGCGGTTTTGTCCACCGGAGACGAGTTGGTCGAGCCGGGCACGACGTTGGGGCCGGGACAGATCTACAACAGCAACCGGGTGCTGTTGTGCAGCTGGTTGCAGCGCCTGGGATGTGAAGTGGTTGATGCCGGTATTCTGCCTGATGACCTGCTCACTACCCGTGCGAAACTCGGGGAGCTACAGGATGTAGACCTGATTCTGTCGACCGGTGGGGTATCGGTCGGAGAGGCGGATTTCCTCGGAATCGCATTGAGGGAAGAAGGCGAGCTGACACTCTGGAAGCTGGCAATCAAACCTGGCAAGCCATTGACGGTCGGGCATTTTCGCGGTGTCCCGGTGATTGGATTGCCGGGTAATCCTGCCTCGACACTGGTGACTTTCGCCTTGTTGACCCGACCTTATCTGTTACGTCGCCAGGGCGTGCAGGATGTCGAGCCGCTGAAGTTTTCGGTACCCGCAGGATTTGTCTGGCCCCATGCCGGTAACCGCCGTGAATTTCTGCGAGGGCGTCTGGAGCAGGGGCAAGCGATTATCTACCGTAACCAGAGTTCGGGCGTTCTGCGCAGCGCTGCCTGGGCCGAGGGGCTGGTGGAGGTACGGGAGGGAGGAGTCCTGGCCGAAGGAGACCTGGTGCCATTCATTCCACTCAGCGAGCTTCTCGGTTGATCGCAGGTATTTGAAAGGCAGGCACAGTGGTTACACGATGCCTGCCTGTCTGCCAGTCAACGACTGATCAGTGCAACGAGCTGGTCGAACCGGCTATTGGCAATCCAGCCCACCAGTCCGAGCACCATCGCTGTCGCACCTGCCGAGTAGGCAAGGCGGTGCTTGATGGCTTTGACGTCTCCTCTGACTTCGTCCATGTCGCGTCGAATGTACTTGAGGTGAGTTTCCAGCTCGGTGATACGCGGTTCCATATTGTTTTCTCCGGTATTTCTGGCGCTGCATTTGAATTCGTCTTTGAGGCTGGCGCGACTTTCGGAGAGAGAGGCAACCGGACTCACGGCTAGTCCTGCTTCATGGCTTTGCATGGAAACGTCCACCTGCTGCAGTGGGGGGCTCTTGGCAAATGCCGAAATGCAAAATATCGAAAGTCCTGAACCTGTTTCCACTCATTACATGCACATCCTTGTGTAATTGAATTGAAGATCACTAACGCCGACACACGTTGTACCAATGGCCGGGCCGGGTCAATTGAGCCGATTCCTTACGTTCTGTACGAAAAAGTACCGGTATGTAGGACAAGGAGGGCGAGCTTCAGGAATTAATCAGAAAGAGTGCGACTTTTTTATCCCTCTTGAGGGTCAAGATGTTCCGTACCGATTTAATTCCGGGAGTAACCGCAATGAGTGAACGCAAGGCATTGTTGATTCTGCATGGCAAGCAGGCACTCAACGAGGCGGTTCGTGCCGCTGTCGAGAACAAGCGAGAGCAAGGCTGGGAGCTGGCTGTACGTCTGACCTGGGAGGCCGGCGATGCGCAGCGGTTGGTGGAGGAGGCGCTGGCGGCGGGATACCGCCAGATCATCGCCGGCGGTGGGGATGGCACCCTGCGTGATATCGCCGAAGCGCTGGCGGCGCATCCGGGCAAAGCCAGTCTGGTGCTTTTACCGCTGGGAACTGCCAACGACTTTTCCCACGCGGCGAGTATCCCGTTGGAGCCGACCGAGGCGCTTGAGTTGCTTGAAGCGCCCGCCCACGACATCGATCTGGGTGAAGTCGGTGGGCAGATCTTCCTGAACATGGCGACCGGAGGATTCGGCAGCCAGGTAACGGCCAACACGTCGGAAGATCTGAAAAAGGTATTGGGTGGCGCAGCTTATCTGTTCACCGGTTTGACGCGGTTCAGTGAACTGCATGCCGCGTACGGTGAGTTGCAGGGGCCGGATTTCCATTGGCAGGGCGAGTTGCTGGCCCTCGGGATCGGCAATGGCCGTCAGGCCGGCGGCGGACACGTGTTGTGCCCCGAAGCGCTGGTGGACGATGGTCTCTTGGATATCAGCATCCTGCCGGCGCCGCAGGAGTTGGTTGGCACCCTGAAAAATCTGCTCAGCGACGGCTTCGGCATTGACAACATGTTTGTGCGCGCCCGTTTGCCATGGGTTGAAATCAAGGTCGCCGAAGGGCTTTACATCAATCTCGACGGCGAGCCCCTGGAGGGCGAAAGTTTGCGGTTTGCGGCGCGCCCCGGGGCGTTGCGTGTGCATTTGCCGAAGGGCTCGCCGCTGTTGAGTGCAACTCGTCGGCTCAGTCGTCCAGACTGATGATCTGTTCCCGCACGGCAAACAGCACCAGGCCTGCCACATCGTAGATCTGCAGGCGCTTCATGATCTGCGAGCGGTGGGTTTCGACTGTTTTGATGCTCAGGCCCAGGCCGTTGGCGATTTCCCGTGTGGACTTGCCACGCACGATCAGGCGCAGGATTTCCAGCTGGCGTGCGGTCAGATTGTGCGACTCGGCGACTTCCGGCTGCTGTTTCAGATTGCGGGTCAGCGCCTGATTGATCACGGTATGGGCGATGGCGGGGCTCAAGTAGCGCTCGTTGTTGCGTAGAGCTTCGAGCGCATGTTCGAGTTCGGTGGCCGTGGTGTCCTTGAGCAGATAACCGTGAGCACCGGACTCCAGCGCCTGCATGATCAGCGCGGGGTCGGTGTGCATCGAAAGAATCAGCACTTTGGCGTGCGGACGCACTCGTTTGAGTCGCTGCAGGGCTTCCAGGCCGCCGGTTTCTTTCATGGAAATGTCCAGCAATACGATATCGGGGGACAGCAGCTCTACCATCTCGAGCAGCTGCGAGCCATCATTGGCCTCGCCGATGACTGCATAGCCGGGAATATCCAGCACCAGGGCACGCACGCCGGCCCTGATCAGCGAGTGGTCATCCACCAGAAGTAAGTTACAAGTCAACGCATAACCTTATTCGTACTGGCCCGCTCGAGTGCCCGGGGCGCCCAGGGGAATAGTGCTTCGATTTGAGTGCCTTTGCCCGGCTCGCTGGTCACATTGAGTGTGCCGCCCAGTTGCTCGATGCGCTCGGCCATCCCGGCCATGCCCCGCTGTCCTTCGCGGCCGGGATTCGCCGCCGGGGAAAAGCCCAGGCCATCATCGCTGATAAGCAGGGTCAAGCCCTGTGGCAGGCGTTGCACGCGAATCAGCAGGTTTTTGGCCTGTGCGTGACGAAGGATGTTGGTCACGGCTTCCTGAGTGATGCGAAAGGCTGCGACGGCCATCTCTTCGGGGATTCCATTCAGGCGCTGCTGGCAGTCCAGACTCCAGTGCACCGAAGTATTGGCCAATACCTTGACCAGGTGCGCACGCAGGCTCGCTTCCAGACCCAGACTGGTCAGTTGCCGCGGGTTGAGAATGGCCGAAACGTCGCGCACCTTGTTGAGGGTTTCTTCCAGCGTCTCGCAAAGTACCGAACAGTGTTCCTGCATCTCCGCGGGCAAGCGACGCTTGAGCCATTCGCTTTGCAGCTTGGCGGCGGTCAGCAACTGGCCGATATCGTCATGCAGTTCGCGGCTCAGGCGATGGCGCTCGTTTTCCTGGACTTCCAGCAAACGGTCGGCCAGTTCCTGAGGCTGGAATTTGATGGATTTGCGCGACAGGCGATGTTGTGTCCAGACGCAGCCGGCAGCCGCCACGTTGATCAGCAACAGGCCGAGTGACAGCGGCGCGGAGACGCTATAGCTCAACAGGCTGCCCAAGGCTGAAACCGTGCACAGCAGGAGTGTGAACCTGCGGGCATTTTCTCGGGAGGGAGGCCATGTGGTGATCGACTTGAGGCTGGCGTACATAGCGGATGGAGCCAATGGATGTTCGCTGCGGGCAGACCGTCAGAAGGGCTGGCGGTCTCTGTCTGGAAAACGTTTGCTCAGGTTGTTGATTTCAAAACGGTTCAGTGATCGATAATTGAGCGCCAACTTCGGTGGCAACCCATCATTGAAGTCACAATGCCATTAATTGAAGCAACTAACGGGCTGCATAATACCACTTAACATACCGTTGGTCGCGTTTGCCTATATGTCCAAAGAGTCAGGAAACAGGCCATGTTGGACGAGAGTTCCATAATGGAAAAGTTGAAATATCCGACTCGATATTATCGATGCAGCAGCAAGTTACTTTTGCACAGGAAAACCCTGACATCAGCAGAAGGCAGTCAGCATTCATCAAGCGTAATTATTTATTGGAGGATGTCGCAGGCAGGCATGAACTATTCAATTGCGACTTTCGTCTGTGAGAAATGACGGGCCCGAACAGCCCACGGTATGCCCGATTACGCTTGGCGCTCCGACCAGGTTACGAGGGACATCGGCTTGCCATTGAGCGGCAATTGGAAGTGAGTCTGCCCCACCTGGCAGGCAAAGGCTTCGATCAGCGTCACCTGTTCGCTTTCATCCAGGCCCAATTGGCCGGTGCTTGGGTCGGTCAGTTCCAGTTGCCAGGCCATCAGGGTGAAGCAATCCTTCAGTGCTTCCAGGGCCTGTGCATGCAAATCCACGTGACCCTGCACCTGGTTGAGCAAGCCATGCAGGTGCAGGGAGAATTCGGATACCGCCTCCAGCCCCAGGGCATCGGCCTTGTTCGCCAGCTTGAGGAGGGTGCTGAGCATGCAGTCGATGGCGTCCTTGTCATTGCTGATCAGCTGCAGATGGCTGAGGCATTCTTCGGACTTGGCCAGGAGCGTTTCAGCCTCGACAAGGAATTCGGGGAAGCGCTGCGCCCAGTCACTACGGTCGTTCGGCATGCTTATCTCCACCACGTCATGTCTGATGAGGGAATGCCGTGTGTGTCGACGATCATGAACCGTCGCGAGACCGCGCCCCGGTGTGCATTGGCACAGACCTGGGGTTTCAAGAGGATGTGTTTCCACTGAACTGCGATCGCACACAATAGCCTGACTCCGTTCATGCAATGAGAATGGCGTCACATTAATGGCTATTGGATATCGCGAACATCAGGTTGGGCCTGATTGTCACTAGGGGATTCCCTTAGGCACGGGAACCTGTGGCGCAAATCGGGGTCGCGCCGAAGAGAATGTAGCAGATGATTTCACCGGGCCAGTAAAGCATGATGTTAATGTGACATCAATGCCTGCTCGTGGCATTTTGTGGGTGATTTGTGACGGGATCAAGATCCGTCAGATTCAGCCGATAACCCCCAATAGTGAATTCATCAGAACAAGCCCAGGAGTCATTGATGGCCGGCATTCTCGACACGGTAGACCAACGCACGCAACTGGTGGGTGAGAATCGCCTGGAAATTCTCATGTTTCGACTGGCCGGGCGCCAATTGTTCGCGATCAACGTGTTCAAGGTGCAGGAAGTCCTGCAATTGCCGAAGCTGACTTTGATGCCCCAGCGTCACCCGTTTGTCTGCGGTGTGGTCAACCTGCGCGGCCAGACGCTGCCGGTGATCGACCTGTCCCAGGCGATCGGCATGCGACCGTTGGTGCCGGGCCCGAACAGCACGATCATCGTCACAGAGTACAACCGCTCGGTGCAGGCGTTCCTCGTCGGTGGCGTGGACCGCATCGTCAACATGAATTGGGAAGCCATTCTGCCGCCGCCGACCAGTGCCGGTCGCCAGCACTACCTGACTGCCATCAGCAAGGTCGACGATCAACTGGTGGAAATCATCGACGTCGAGAAAGTCCTTGCCGAAATCGTGCCGTACAACGCCAAGGTCTCCCGGGACAAACTGGACGACCCGGTGCTGGAACGTGCCCGTGGCCGCGAAGTGTTGCTGGTGGACGACTCCAACGTGGCGCTCTCGCAATTGCGCGACACCCTCGGCCAGTTGGGCGTGAAGATGCACATCGCCAGCGATGGCCTGAAAGCCCTGAACATGCTCAAGGCCTGGGCCGATACCGGGGTGAACATGACCGACAAACTGCTGATGGTGTTCACCGACGCCGAAATGCCGGAAATGGACGGCTATCGCCTGACCACCGAAATCCGCAACGACCCGCGCCTGCGTGGCCTGTACGTGGTGTTGCACACTTCTCTGTCCGGCAGTTTCAACGACTCGATGGTGAAAAAGGTCGGCTGCGACAATTTCCTCTCCAAGTTCCAGCCGGACAAACTGGTGGATGTGGTGCGCCAGCGTCTGATGCTTGACGAAGTGCCGGCCTGATCCACAGGTCGAGGCTGACCCTGCGTCAGCCTTTGATTCGCTGACAAAGCTCGTATAGGGTGGCGTTTTTGACCCACCAGGGAGCTGGCCATGCTGCGTCTGAGCGCGCTTTATCGTTACCCGTTGAAATCCGCCAAGGGTGAGGTCCTGCAAGGGGTCGGCCTGGACAAACTGGGGCTTGAGGGTGACCGACGCTGGATGCTGGTGGATGAGGCCAGCGGGCGGTTCCTGACCCAGCGTGCCGAAGCGAAAATGAGCCAGCTCTCCGCGTTGTGGAATGCCAGCGGCGGGCTGACGCTCAGCGCGCCGGGGCATTCGGCAATGGATGTCGCCTTGCCCGGCAGCGACGACAACCTGCGTGGCGTGACCATCTGGCGTGACACCCTGCGTGTGCCGGATGCCGGTGAAGAGGCGGCCCGCTGGGTCAGCGATTTCATCGGCAAGCCGACCCGACTGGTGCAAGTGCCGCTGGATCGCGCCCGGACGACCCAGGCCGGGTACGGCAACGACGATGACCAAGTGGCATTCGCCGATGGTTTCCCGCTGTTGCTGATTGGTGAGGCCTCGCTGCAACACCTGTCGCAGGAAGTCGGGCGTCCGCTGGAAATGCTGCGGTTCCGGCCGAATCTGGTGATCGAAGGCAGTGACGCATACGCCGAGGATGGCTGGAAGCGGATTCGTATCGGCGATGTCGAGTTCCGCGTGGTCAAGTCCTGCTCGCGGTGCATTCTCACCACGATCGATCCGCAGACCGGTGAGCGCAGCGCTGACCGCGAACCACTGGCGACCTTGCAGAAGACCCGTGCTCAGGCCGATGGCGCGATGTTCGGCCAGAACCTGGTCAACGACGGCAACGGCCGGCTTGAGGTCGGCATGCCGGTAGAAATCCTCGAATAACCCGCCAGAAACGAAAAATGCCCGTGTCCCTGGACACGGGCATTTTTCATGACCGCAGGAAACCGGAGTTTCAGCCGCGGTATTCGCACAGGTAAGCGGTGTCGACGGCGACTTTCAGCTGGAACTTGCTGTTGGCGGGCACGTTGAACTGGCTACCGGCGGCGAAGGTTTCCCAGTCGCTGCTGTCCGGCAGTTTGACGGTCAAGGCGCCCGAAACCACGTGCATGATTTCACGCTGGCTGGTGCCGAATTCGTATTCGCCCGGGGCCATGACGCCGATGGTCGCAGGACCTTCAGCAGTGCCAAAAGCGATCGACTTGACGGTGCCGTCGAAGTACTCGTTGACTTTAAACATGGGCGATTCCTCTCGAAAAGGGCTTAAAAGGGTCAAAAAGGGGCGGCCAGTATGCACAAGGCTTCTGGCGCCGTCACCTGCGCTAGAGCGGCAGCACCAACGGCAATAATCGGGCGGTATTGCGCGCATCCTCCAGCGCTCGATGCTGCTGGCCGGTGAACTGCATGCCCGCCAGTTGCAACGCGCCATTGAGGCCCAGCGGCCGTTCGAGGCGTCGGGCCTTGGCAAAGCGCTGTTTCAGGTTCATGTGCGGCACCCGGCTCAGGGCGCTGTCGAGTTGCAGTCGCTGCCATTCCTGAAGCAACTGCTTGCGGTCGTAATCGCCCCAACTGGCCCAGCCTTCAAGGCGCGTCTGGTGCTGACCGAGCCAGCGCTCGAAGGCCGGCCACACTTCGCTCAACGGCTGCGCCGCGTCGATGTTGGCCTGGGTGATGTGCGTGAGTTCGCGGCAAAACGGCGTCAACAAGGGGCGCCGCGTCGGTTTGACGAAGCGCTGAAAGTGATCCTGCTCGCGACCCGCGCGATCCACCAGGGTCGCGCCGATCTCGATGATCTCCATTTCCGTAACCGGCCAGCCACCCTCATCGGTGGTGGCTTCCAGATCTATGACCAGCCAATGGGGCATCGCAGGGTTCCTGATTTCCGCGTCCTGATTATTCAGAGCGTAGTCAAACCTTGCGGATGCGCGCGGCGACTACTCGACCTGCAACAGAACCTGACGATTTTTTACCTGATCGCCGACCTTGACCTGCACCCGCTTGAGCACGCCGTCGATGCCGGCCTTGAGCGGGTGCTCCATTTTCATCGCTTCCAGCACCACCAGCAGCTGACCCTTGCTGACCGGGCTGCCTTCGCTGACGAGCACATCGATGATGGCGCCATCCATCGGCGCTTTCAACGTGCCGGAACTGACGCTGGTCTGACTGTCGATCACCGCATGAGTTCGGTCCACCAAATGCAGGCTGCCGGGGTGGGTGAACAGCCAGAGCTGGTCGTTGTGCAGGCGATAGGCATGGCGCTGGCGCAGGCCATCGATTTCCAGTGTCACGGCCCCGGCGGTGTGCTCGACCAGCGTGAGTTTGATGACACGTTCGGCGACCTGCACTTCAAACGCCTTGTCCGGACTGGTACGCAGTTGCACATTCCAGTCGCGGGCGTCGAGGCCGATTCGATAAAGCAACGGCGCGCCGGCGTTGTTGCGCCATCCGGACAGCGGTGCGCGGTGTTGCTGCACGGCGGATTGGTAAAACAGCACCGCCGCGATGGCCAGCTCTTCGGCACTGGGCGAATAGGCGTGCAGGCAATCGTGATCGGCGAAATGTTGAGGGATGAAGCCAGTGCCGAACTCCCCGCTGATGAACTGCGGATGCTGCAACAGGCTGGCGAGCAAACGCTGATTGCTCTGCACGCCCAGCAACACGCTGTCCTGCACCGCACACAACAGTTTGCGCCGAGCCTCTTCGCGGGTCGCACCATAAGCGATCAGTTTGCCGAGCATCGGGTCGTAGAACGGTGAAATCGACTGTCCTTCAATCAGGCCGTGATCGATCCGCGCACCGCGATCCAGTGCCGGCGCCCAGGCTTCGACACGCCCGGTCTGCGGCAGAAAACCCTGGGCCGGATCTTCGGCGTAGAGACGCACTTCCATCGCGTGACCATCGAGTTTCACCTGCGCCTGGGTCAGCGGCAGCGGTTGGCCCTCGGCGACCGACAGTTGCCACGCCACCAGATCCAGCCCGGTGATCAATTCAGTCACCGGATGCTCGACCTGCAACCGGGTGTTCATCTCCAGAAAGTAGAACTGGCCGCTGGCGTCGAGGAGAAATTCCACGGTGCCGGCACCCACGTAGTTCACCGCACGCCCTGCCTTGAGTGCCGCTTCGCCCATCGCCTGGCGCAGTTCTTCGGTCATCACCGGGCACGGCGCTTCTTCGATGACTTTTTGGTGGCGACGCTGTATCGAACAGTCGCGCTCGCCGAGGTAGATCAGGTTGCCGTGATGGTCGCCGAACAGCTGCACCTCGACATGGCGCGGCTCGATCAACGCCTGTTCGAGGATCAGTTCATCACTGCCGAAACCGTTCAATGCTTCCGAGCGGGCGGTGCGCAGTTGTGCCGGCAGTTCCTCGGCGCTGTGCACCAGTCGCATGCCGCGCCCGCCACCACCGGCGCTGGCCTTGATCATCAACGGATAACCGATGCGCTCGGCCTCTCGGGTCAGGGTCGCATCGTCCTGCTCGGCGCCTTGATAGCCGGCGATGCAGGGGACGCCGGCGGCGAGCATGGCGATTTTCGATTGGCGTTTGCTGCCCATCAGTTCGATGGCTTCGACGCTGGGGCCGATGAAGGTCAGGCCGGCCTGTCCGCAAGCCCGGGCGAATTCGGCATTTTCCGAGAGAAAACCGTAGCCCGGATGGATGGCGTCGGCGCCGCTGCGCCGGGCGGCGTCGAGAATGGCCGGGATGTTCAGGTAGGACTGTTGCACGGGTGCCGGACCGATGTTCACGGCGTCGTCCGCCATTTGGACATGCAGTGCGTCAGCGTCGGCATCGCTGAAAACGGCGACGGTGCGATAACCGAGGGCCTGGGCGGTGCGCTGGATGCGGCAGGCGATTTCACCGCGGTTGGCGATCAGGATTTTGTGGAGGGCGGGCATGGTGGTTTTCCTGAATATTGGCGGTGGATTGAAGGGCCTCATCGCGGGCAAGCCCGCTCCCACAGGATGCAGTGGTGCTCACAAAAACTGTGGGGGCGGGCTTGCTCCGGGCGGCGTTCCGACGAAGCTTTCAGGAGACCCACCTCGGTTTGCGCTTTTGCACAAACGCCATCGTGCCTTCGATGCCCTCGGCCCCGGTCACCGCGGCGCTGAACCACTGCGCGGCTTCGTCCAGCAATTCGCTCGACGGTTGGCCGGCGCTGGCCAGCAGCAGTTTTTTCGTCACGGCATTCGCTTCGGGGGCGCAGCACAAGACGTGGTCGAGCACTTCATCCAGCCGCTCGGCGAGCGCCTGTGGATCCTGCTCGACAAAATGCACCAGCCCCAGGCGTCGGGCCTGATGGCCGTCGAAACGGGCGGCGGTCAGGGCCAGACGGCGGGTCTCGGTCAGGCCGATGCGCTGCACCACAAACGGCGCGATCTGCGCCGGCAGCAGGCCGAGGCTGGTTTCCGGCAAACCGAATTGCGCCTGGTGATCGGCTATCGCGATATCGCTGACACAGGCCAGCCCGAAGCCACCCCCGAGCACTGCGCCTTGCAGCACGGTGATCAGCACTTGCGGTGCGTGCTGCGCTTCTTCCAGCAACGACCCGAACGCTCGGTTCAGGTCGCGATAGGCATCACTGCCCTGAGCGCGGGCGTTGGCCATGTCCTTGATGTCGCCGCCGGCGCAGAAATGCCCGCCGGCACCGCTGAGCACCAGTGCGCGGACGCTGCGGTCATCGCACACGCTGGCCAGCACGGCGCGCAACTCGGCGACCATTTGCAGGCTCATGGCGTTGCGGCTGTCCGGGCGATTGAGGGTGATGTGCAACACGCCGTTGTGCCGCTCCAGCAGCAGCGTCTGGCAATTGGGCAGGGCGCTCATTTCTTTTTCCCCGGCAGGATGCCCATCAGTTTGCAGATGATCCCCAGCATGATTTCGTCGGCGCCGCCGCCAATCGACACCAGCCGCACGTCGCGGTAGGCGCGGGCTACCGGGTTGTCCCACATGAAGCCCATGCCACCCCAATATTGCAGGCAACTGTCGCTGACTTCACGACCGAGGCGCCCGGCCTTGAGCTTGGCCATCGAGGCCAGTCGGGTGACGTCCTGGCCTTTGACGTATTGCTCGGTGGCCTGATAGACCAGCGCCCGCAGGCATTCGATTTCGGTCTGCAATTCGGCGAGGCGGAAGTGGATCACCTGGTTGTCGATCAGCGCGTTGCCGAAGGTTTTACGTTCCTTGCAGTACTCGATGGTGCTGTCGACGCAGTATTCCAGGCCCTTGATCATGTTGGCCGCGCCGAACAGGCGTTCTTCCTGGAACTGCAGCATCTGCATCATGAACCCGGCGCCTTCATGGCCGATGCGATTGCGCTGGGGCACGCGCACGTTGTCGAAAAACACCTGGGCGGTTTCCGAGCTGCGCATGCCGAGCTTGTCCAGGTGCGAACTGAGGCTGATGCCCGGCGTGTTCATCGGCACCATGATCAGCGATTTGTTGATGTGCGGTTTGTCGTCCGAGGTGTTGGCCAGCAGGCAGATGAAGTCGGCGCTCGGCGAGTTGGTGATCCACATTTTGCTGCCGTTGATCACGTAGTCGTCGCCATCCTTGCGCGCGGTAGTCTTGAGCCCGGCGACATCGGAGCCGGCGCCGACTTCCGAGACGCCGATGCAACCGACCTGCTCGCCGGTGATCGCCGGACGCAGGAATTCTTCGCGCAGTTCATCGGAGCCGAAACGGGCGAGGGCGGGAGTGCACATGTCGGTTTGCACGCCGATCGACATTGGAATGCCGCCGCAGTGGATGGTGCCGAACTCTTCGGCGGCGACGATCGAATAGCTGTAATCCAGACCCATGCCGCCGAATTTTTCCGGCTTGGAAATCCCCAGCAGACCGAGGTCGCCGGCCTTGCGGAAAATCTCGTGGATCGGAAAGCGCCCGGCCTTTTCCCATTCATCGACGTGGGGGTTGATCTCGTGCTCGACGAACTGGCGGACGGTACGGCGCAGTGCTTCGTGTTCCGGGGTGAAGATCATTTTTATTGTTCTCCTTTAATCCGTGGCGATCAGAACCGGCTGACGCCGAAGCTGTTGGGTTGCAACGTGCGGATATCGGCTTCGTGGCAGATGTCCAGCAGGTAACCGAGCAGGGTGCGGGTGTCGCGTGGATCAATCAGCCCGTCGTCCCACAGGTTGGCGCTGCCGTAGAGGGCGGTGGACTGACTGTCGAGTTTCTGCGCGGTGACCTGCTCCAGCATGTCGAGCATTTTCGGATCGGGCACCAGACCGTCCTTGAGCTGTTTGGCTTCGGTGACGATGCGCAGCACCTTGCCGGCCTGGGCGCTGCCCATCACCGCTGTGCGGCTGTTGGGCCAGGCGAAGATGAAGCGCGGATCGAGCCCGCGTCCACACATCGCGTAGTTGCCCGCGCCGTAGGAGCCGCCGACCACGATCGTCAGTTTCGGCACCCGTGCATTGGCCACGGCCTGGATCAATTTGGAGCCGTGCTTGATCACGCCGTGCTGTTCCGATTCGGTGCCGACCATGAACCCGGTGGTGTTGTGGAAAAACAGCAGCGGCGTCTGGCTCTGGTCACACAGTTGAATGAACTGCGCCGCCTTGCTCGCACCATTGGGCGTGATCGGGCCGTTGTTGCCGATGAAACCGCAGGCGCGGCCCTGGATTTTCAGGTGGCCGCAAACGGTCTGTTGATCGAACTCGCCCTTGAACTCCAGGAAGCGCGATTCGTCGGCGATCCGCGCAATGATTTCGCGCACGTCGTAGGGTTTTTTCGGGTCGTCCGGGATCAGGCCGAGCAGTTCGTCGATGGGGTACAGCGGCTCTTTGAATTGTGGTTCGGGCAGCCATGGTATTTGCTCGTTCCAGTTCAGCAGGCTGACGATTTCCCGCACCTGACGCACGCCGTCGGCATCGTTTTCGGCCAGGTATTCGGCAGTGCCGGCGACTTGCGCGTGCATCTCGGCGCCGCCCAGTTCTTCGTCGGTGGCGACTTCACCGGTCGCCGCTTTAAGCAATGGGGGACCGGCGAGAAACAGCTTGGCCTTGCCGCGCACCACCACCACATAATCCGACAGCCCCGGCTGATAGGCACCGCCAGCGGTGGCCGAACCGTGCACCACGGTGATCTGCGGCAAACCCATGGCCGACATCCGCGCCTGATTGGCAAAGCTGCGTGCGCCTTCGACGAAAATTTCCGCCGCGTAATTGAGGTTGGCGCCGCCGCTTTCGGCGAGGGTGATGACCGGCAGTTTGTTTTCCTGGGCGATCTGTTGCAGGCGCAGGGATTTTTTCAGGCCTGACGGGGAAATCGTTCCGCCCTTGATCGCGCTGTTGTTCGCCACGATCAAGGCGCGCACGCCGGACACGTAACCGATGCCGGCGATCAAGCCGCCACCGGCCGAACTGCCGTCCTTGTCGTCGTGCAGTTTGTAGCCGGCCAGGCTCGCCAGTTCGAGGAACGGCGCGCCGGGGTCGAGCAACAGATTCAGACGTTCACGGGGCAGCAATTGTCCGCGTTTGTCGAATTTCGGTTTGGCCTCGGCAGCCTTGTTCAGCAGGTTCTGTTCGAGTTGCTGGACTTGCTCGATGGCGGTGAGCATCGCTGCGCGGTTGCGGGCGAAGGCTTCGCTGTGCGGGTCGAGTCGGGATTGAATGACCGGCATGGCTTACTCCTTGTCCTTCAAGACATCCGGCATGTAAGCCCGGTGAAAACCGTTGAAGGATTCGCTGTGGGTCGCCTTGTGCAACGGCCACGCACGACTGCCCAGACTGGCCGCGCCGTCGATGCGCAAGGTGCTGCCGCTGATGAACGCGGCAGCCGGGCTGAGCAGAAACACGATCGCCGCGCTGACTTCCGATTCGGTGCCGATGCGCTTGAGCGGCACGTGTTCGCGCAAGGTCGGGATCACCGCTTTGAACGCGCCTTCATAGGTGTCCATGCCGCTGGAAGCGATCCAGCCCGGCGCCACTGCATTCACCCGAACACCGGCATAACCCCATTCGAAGGCTGCGGTTTTGGTGAAATTATCCATGCCCGAACGCGCGGCGCCGGAGTGGCCCATGCCCGGCATGCCGCCCCACATGTCGGCGAGCATGTTGACGATGTCGCCGCCGTGTTTGCTCATCGACTGATTGAATACCTCGCGGGCCATCAGGAAACCGCCGACCAGATTGGTCCGCAGCACGGTTTCGAAACCTTTCTGATTGATCGAGGCCAGGGGCGACGGGTATTGGCCGCCAGCATTGTTGACCAGCCCGTGGATCGGCCCGTGTTCACGGATCAGTTCGCTGACCAGCGCCTTCACCGCTTCTTCGTCACGGATATCGCACGCCTTCCAGCTCGCCCGACCGCCGTCCTCGGCAATTTCGGCGGCGACGGTTTGCAGCTTTTCCGGCTTGCGTCCGACCAGCACCACGTTGGCCCCGAGCGCCGCCAGTTCATGGGCGGTGCAACGCCCGATGCCACTGCCGCCGCCGGTGACGATGACGGTCTGACCGCTGAACAGATCAGCCCTGAAAATCGATTCGAACGCCATGGTGCCAATTCTCTAGTCGAGTTGTTCGGCGATGCTCTGCGGCACCGGGATCTGGATTTCCAGTAGTTGTTGGGCGAAGGCCTTGCCTTGTGGGTCGATGCGCAGGCTCGCCACGCCGCCGCCACCGAGGGCGTTTTCCAGCAGGAAGTTGAGGCTGTGGGTGCCCGGCAGATACCAGCGTTCGACCCGGCCGTGAATCGGATCGAGGACATGGTTCATCCAGTCGACGACCACCGCCGGGGTCAGCGCCTCGGCGATCCACGGCAGGTATTCGGGACGGCGCGGCATGACGCCGATGTTGCTGTGATTGCCCTTGTCGCCGGAGCGCGCCACGGCCAGTTTCACCAATGTCACGCTCGCGTCGGCGCGGCCCTGGGGCTTGGGCGTTTCATGGGGCAGGGGCAGATCCTGACTGTCGAGGGCGGTGGGGGCGGGGAGGGCGAACGGGTGGGATTCGCCGGCGATGTCGATCTGCAATGTGCAGGCACTTTTGTCGATCAGGAACGAGAACAGCCGGATCAGCGGATACACCGTCGGCCGCCCGCCGACGATACCGGTGAGGCCCGGCGCCATGCCGGTGGCGGCCTGTGCGATCTCCCGGGAGAACAGGATCAAGGCTTGTTTGTTCGGGTGGCGCACGGCGAGTTTGATCACCACTTCGCGACTGTCCCGACGCTGACCGTGAGGGCCGTAGGTGGCTTCGCTGCCGAGCAGTTCGACGTGGGTTTCGGTGTAGGGGCCCAATCCTTTCTGGTCGAGCATTTCCGAGGTCTTGTCGAGGATCGCCTGGCTGACGCGCCGGGCTTTTTCCACGGCATCGATGCCGGCGATCAGGCAACTGGCGGTGCAACGGAAACCGTCCGGATACGTTGCGCTGACCTTGTATTGGTCGCTGGGTGGCAAGCCTTTGGCGCCGTGGACCCGGACGGCGTTCTTGCCTTGTTGCTGGAGTTTTACCTGGCTGAAATCGCAGACCACATCGGGTAGCAGATAAGCCTGCGGATCACCGATTTCGTAGAGCATCTGTTCGCCGACCGTCAGCGGCGTGACCAGTCCACCGGAGCCCTCGGGTTTGCTGACGATGAACTGGCCGTCGGCGCTGACCTCGACGATCGGGAAACCGATGTGTTCGTAGTCCGGCACGTCGCGCCAGTCGGTGAAATTACCGCCGGTGCACTGCGCGCCACATTCGATGATGTGCCCGGCCAGGGCGGCTTGCGCGAGTTTGTCGTAGTCGTGCCACGACCAGTCGAATTCATGCACCAGCGCGGCGCTGACCACTGCGCTGTCGACCACCCGGCCGGTGATGACGATGTCGGCGCCCAGGCGCAGTGCTTCGACAATGCCCGGCGCGCCGAGGTAAGCGTTGGTCGACACGCACATCGGCGGCAGCGGGGCGCCGCTGAACATTTCCGTGATGCCTTGGGTGGCGAGTTGTTTGAACTGGGGTTGCAGGTCATCGCCTAGAAGCACGGCGATCTTCAGCGCCACGCCAGCCTTGTCGCAGGCCGCTTGCAGCGCGGCGGCGCAGGCCTTTGGATTGACCCCGCCGGCATTGCTGATGACGCGAATGTTCTGTTCGGCCAGTTGCGGCAGCAGGGGCGCGAGGACTTCGATGAAATCGCCGGCGAACCCGGCCTGCGGATCCTTCATGCGCGCGCCGGCCATGATCGACATGGTGATTTCGGCGAGGTAGTCGAAGACCAGATAATCCAGCTGTCCTCCGGCCACAAGCTGCGCGGCAGCGGTGGAAGTGTCTCCCCAGAATGCGCTGGCGCATCCGATGCGAACCGTGGTGGGCATTTTGATCTCCGGCTCAGGAACCTGTGACAGAAGTGCATCGAGGCTACCAAGCAAGCGCTTGGTTTGTAAACAGCTGAAATTATCTTCTGCCCAAGCGCTTGCTTGGTCACCGCCGGCGGCTTAAATTGCCCGCGCAACCCCGCCGTTTCTGCGGCGTGCGGCGCATTTGACTGATCGACTGTAGGAGAGAACGGGTGGAGGAGCAAAAAGCCCTGAGGGTCATGCGTGAACTGGTCGACGCCGGCCAACTGACCGATCCGGACAGCGCTCGCGGCAAATTGCTGCAAGTGGCGGCCCACCTGTTCCGCAACAAAGGCTACGAGCGCACCACCGTGCGCGATCTGGCCGGTGCCGTGGGGATCCAGTCCGGCAGTATCTTTCATCACTTCAAGAGCAAGGATGAAATCCTGCGGGCTGTGATGGAGGAAACCATCCGCTACAACACCGCGCTGATGCGCGCAGCCCTTGCCGATGCCGCCGATGTGCGCGAGCGGGTGCTGGCGCTGATCCGCTGCGAATTGCAGTCGATCATGGGCGGCAGCGGCGAGGCGATGGCGGTGCTGGTGTATGAATGGCGCTCGCTGTCCGAGGACGGTCAGGCCAAAGTGCTGGCGCTGCGCGACATCTACGAAGACCTCTGGCTGCAAGTGCTGGGCGAGGCCAAGGAGGCGGGGTTCATCCGTGGTGACGTGTTCATTACCCGACGTTTTCTCACGGGTGCGCTGTCCTGGACCACCACTTGGTTCCGTGCCGGCGGCAGCCTGAGCCTGGATCAACTGGCCGAAGAAGCGCTGATTCTGGTGCTCGAAGAGCGCTAGGCGCTTTCTATCGAGCCGGGAAACTGGCTAACTTGGCGAAACCGCCTAGCTTGAATGCAATGATCGGTACTTTTTCGGGGAGTGGGGTGTTTTGAAGTCTTCGCCAATTCGGACGGCCGCCGGGCTGATGCTCGCAGCGCTGGCTGCACTATGGGTATTGCCCGCTCCGGCGGCGCAGGTGGTTCGAGTGGGCGCGGCGCATTTTCCGCCCTACACCATTCGCCCGGAAAATGGCGCCGACACCGGCCTGCTGCCCGAGTTGGTCGCGGCTTTGAACAGCGCCCAGAGCGACTATCGCTTCGAACTGGTGCCCACCTCGATTCCTCGCCGGTTCGGCGATTTCAAGGACAGCCGCACTGACATGGCGATCTTCGAAAACCCTGAGTGGGGCTGGAAAGACATTCCCCACATCACCGTCGACATGGGGCTTGAGGACGCAGAGATTTTCGTCGCGCAGAACAAGCCCGGTCGCCAGCAGAATTACTTCGCCGATCTCAAGGGTAAACGGCTGGCGCTGTACAGCGGCTATCACTACGAATTTGCCAACTTCAATGCCGATCCCAAGTACCTCGCCGAAACTTACAGCGCCACGCTGACCTATTCCCACGACAGCAACCTGCTGATGGTCTTGCGCGGGCGCGCAGACATTGCGCTGGTGACCCGCTCGTACCTGTTCGATTACCTGCTGCGCAACGAAAAAGTGCGCGACGAGTTGCTGGTGTCCCAGCGCATCGACCAGATCTACCACCATTACGCGATTCTCAGTCCGAAGGCTCCGATCACCGGTGAAGCCTTCGGCAAGCTGCTGCAAGGCCTGCGCGACAACGGGCAGATGCTGAAGATCTTCGATCCGTACAAGATTGCGGTGGTGCCGGTGCCGCATCAATGAGCTGCGGTTTTTCGCGTCCGGCCTAAATTTCCCGCCCCGGCTCACGTCCCATCGTTGAACTGTCGACGATTATCGTGAGCCCGACCCATGTCCAATCTGAATGACCTGACTGCCCTGGCCCTGCCTTCGGGCAGCCAACTGGTAGCCGATGCCACCGAAAGCCGTCTGAGCCTGAGCCTGGACGGGCAACCGCTGGTTCGCCTGCGCCTTGATCGTGAAGGTCAGGGGCCGATCCAGATCGATGAACGCTACGCACTGCCGCCGGGCCAGGCGCTGTGGGCAGCCTGTTATTGGCTGTTTGCCCGGGATCCGGTGTGTCAGCGATTGATCTGGCAACTGGATCAGGCGCCGACCGAAGCCTTGCTCAGTGGTTTGCTGGTGAGCACTGAAGTGGCGGGTGAATATCGCTGTGAGCGCACGCTGTTCTGGCAACTGCCGCAGCCGTGGCTCGGCACCTCGCTGACCGGCAGTTATCCGCAGCAGATGGTTATCAGCAACGGCAAGCGCCATCCGTTGCGACCGGTGAAACCGCGCGGTGAGGTTTATCGGCGCTTCGATGCGCGCCTCGGTGCCTGGATTTCCCTGCGAACGGTGGAGATCGAGCAGGATCTGGCGCGTTTCAATCGCTGGCAGAACAGCCCGCGAGTCGCCAGTTTCTGGCAGGAAGAGGGCAGCCTCGAACAGCATCGCGAGTACCTGAGCAAACTCGACGCCGATCCGCACACGCTGACCCTGATCGGTTGTTTTGATGATCAGCCGTTTGCCTATTTCGAAGCCTACTGGGCCAAGGAAGATCGCATCGCACCGTTCTACGATGCCGACAATTACGATCGCGGCATTCACATGCTGGTCGGGGAAGAAGACCATCGCGGCCCGCACAAGGTGGCGAGCTGGCTGTCGGCGCTGGTGCATTATCTGTTCCTGGATGATCCGCGCACGCAGCGGGTGGTCGCCGAACCCCGTGCCGACAACGCGAAAATGATTGGCCACATGCATAACCAGTGCTTCCACTGCGAGAAGGAATTCGACTTCCCGCACAAACGCGCGGCGCTGATGATTCTCGGGCGCGAGCGCTTTTTCGACCGCTGCACGCTGGTGTGATATTTCGCTGAAGACAAAAAAGATCGCAGCCCTTCGACGAAGGCTGCGATCTTTTTTTGCGGCCGATTTTTATCAGCGACGGTTTGCGGTCACCGTATCGGCGCGGCTGCTGGACACCTTGCGGCAATGCACCAGCGCATCGCGAATCATGAAGTTGACCAGGGTCGGCGAAACGCCGAGTTCCTTTGCAATGTCCTTCTGCGGCACGCCGTGCAGGCGATACATCTCGAACGCATAGCGGGTGCGGCTGGGCAGCTCGGTCAGCGCGTCGGCAATGTGTTCCAGGGTCGAAAAGTTGATGTGTGAGGTTTCCGGCGAAGCGCCCTGAATGACCACGTTCAACCCTTCCTCCTCGGGGCCGGCGTACTTCTGCTCCAGCGCCTGTTTGCGGTAGTGATCGATCGCCAGATTGCGCACGATCTGGAACAGATAACTCAGCTGGGCCTTGATCGACGACGTGATCGGCGGTGCCGATTGCAGTCGGAAGAACGCATCCTGCACCACATCTTCGGCGCGTGACCGGCAGCCGGTAATGCGGGCTGCAATCTTGACCAGAATCAGTCGATTGTCGACGAATGCCTGAAGTAGCGGTGAATCGCACCTGCTTGTGGATACTTGTTCCGTCATGGAAATCACCTTGCTGCCAATAGGTTAGTGGGACGCCTGGGGGCGGGGCCGTCCTACACATCGAGCGACAAATTATGTTGAATGATAATGATTGTCAATTGAGAAAGAGAACTAATGATCCATAACAGTGCGATCTGAGAACTGCGACACGCCGCCGCACTCGCCCAAGCGCCCAGCCCCGTTGGCGATCCAGCCTGCCGACTAATTATTTCAAGACGTCATCCGTTCTCATTGGTGAATGGCTCCGGGTACGCAGCCCCGGACCTACCGCATTCCAATGCCTTGCACGGTCGGCGAAGACCGTGTCCCGCATGCCTTGCACGGGCATGCCGCAGCCAACCCGATTCCACCAGCAAGCCGAATTCAGGCAGGAAACCTCATGACCGACGCGTTCGAACTCCCCAGCACCCTGGTCCAAGCCCT
>Ga0207713_1000428_pt1 | contig 44568 bp, 49 predicted proteins | sample KBSS64metaG_FD_184404 | JGI IMG/M metagenome (GOLD analysis project Ga0207713, IMG submission 184404) | Switchgrass rhizosphere microbial communities from Kellogg Biological Station, Michigan, USA - KBS S6-4 metaG (SPAdes) (version 2) | ecosystem: Host-associated > Plants > Roots > Rhizosphere >... | reverse complement strand
GGTGAGACGGACTTTGCCGAGCTGCGCCCGCATATCGAGATGATGGTGTTTGAGACGGATGTCGGGCTGGCCTGGGTCGTGCGCATTGTCGCGTTGGTTGTCGGCGGTTTGGCGATGATGCTCAATCAACGTGCGCCCGGATTCAGCCTGCTGATCGCGTCTTTTGCCGGCGCTATCGCCCTCGCCAGCCTGACCTGGAGCGGTCATGGGGCGATGGATGAAGGTGACCGTCGTTACTGGCACTTTATCACTGACATCTCGCATTTGCTGGCTTCGGGGGCCTGGTTCGGGGCGCTGGTCGCGCTTGCCTTGATGGCAAAGATCAACGATCTGCAAACCGAAGAACGCATCAGATTGCTGGCTCGGGCTGTCCGCCAATTTGAAGGAGTAGGCGCAGTGATCGTGGCCGTCATCACGGTCACGGGAATCGTGAACTACCTGTTCATCGTGGGCCCAACGCTCGACGATGTATTGCTCAGTACCTACGGGATTTTACTGTCCATCAAAATCGCGCTGTTTGCCGGGATGCTGGTGCTCGCCGCGTTGAACCGGTTTCACCTGGGGCCGTTTTTGGAGCGGTCGTTGCGTGAGGGTCAGTATCGGGTGGCGGCGAATACGTTGCGGCGCAGCGTGGTGGTTGAATTGGCGGCGGCCGTGTTGATTGTGGGGTTGGTGGCCTGGCTGGGGACGTTGAGTCCAGAGATGGAAATGAGCGCGGAGTAACGTAAAGGGGCACCACTTGATATGGATCAATGACGGCCTCTTGCTCGGGACTAAGCTCAAGGTCACCCCTCGGATCGAGTACGCACTATGCTCCGGTTCCGCACTCACCTACCGTTGTTGATCCGCCAAGTGCTCGCACTGTGGCCGCCCTTACGCCTGCGCTTCGTTCGCTTCAACAATTAAAACCGTCCTCCGGGCGTCCGCAATTCCGGACGCTCCCTTTGGCTTCGCCACTTTAGCGCGGCCCAACAGTTCCTGTACGTCCCTGACTCACTGGAGATTGCCATGCATATGCACTTCAAAGCACTCGTCGCCGCACTGCTCATCAGTAGCCCATTGGCTGCTCTGGCCGTCGAGGAAAATCACCCCGACACACCGCCTACCGCACCGACCACCGCCGCCACCGCCACCGCCACCGCGCAAGACAAGGCCATGAGCGAACAGATGGAAAAAATGCAGGCCGCCCACGAAAAAATGATCGCCGCCAAAACCCCGGCCGAACGCCAGGCCGCCATGCAAGAAGGCATGGCCACGATGAAGGACAGCATGGGCATGATGCACAACCACTGCCAAGGCATGGGCATGGGCAAAGGCATGTCCGGCGGCAAGGACCGCTCAGACCAGATGATGGGCATGATGATGAAAATGATGGATCAGCAGTCGAGCATGATGAAGATGCCGATGAACAACTAACGCCCTTTAAGAAGCGCTTGACCTTGCCATCGTGACAAGGTCAACCATCGATCTACTTCATCACACCAGCTGCCGCTCACAGTCAAAGAGGTTTACGTAATGAACAGCACTGAACTGCAAGTCGAAGGCATGAGCTGCGGGAGTTGCGTCAAACACATCAACGCCGCGTTGCAACCGCTCGCAGGAGTGGGCGAAGTGACTGTCGATCTGGCGTCCGGTCGGGTCAAGGTGACTGGAGATACCCAGAGCGATGTTCTGTTATCGGCATTGAAGGAGGCAGGGTATCCAGCAAGCGTACTGACAGAAGACAAACACGAAAGCGTAAAGAAGAAATCTGGCTGCGGCGGTTCAAGTTGCTGCTGTCACTGAGTCCACCCCGGCGAGGATGAAGTTGAGCGGAGCAGCAGAAAGTAAGTACTCTCAGCACCCTCTCCATCATGGAAGCCGGAAAACAATGAACAACCTGAAAAGCACAATGATGCTCGGTGGCCTGCTCGCTCTATCGTTTGGTGCTCAGGCAGAGCAATCGCACTTGGACAGCGTCATCCAACAGGGCCAATTGCGCGTGTGCACAACAGGCGACTATAAACCCTACACCGTCAAAGCCGAAGACGGCGAATACTCGGGCATCGACATCGCCATGGCCCGCTCGCTGGCCGACAGCCTCGGCGTCAAAGTCGAGTGGGTGCAGACCACCTGGAAAACCCTGATGCCCGACATGCTCGCGGGCAAATGCGACATCGGCGTCGGCGGCATCTCGGTGACGCTGGAACGCCAGAAAAAGGCCTTCTTCAGCACCACGCTGGACGTCGACGGCAAAATCCCGCTGGTGCGTTGCGAAGATCAGGCGCTGTACCAGACCGTCGAGCAAATCAACCAGCCTTCGGTTCGCCTGGTCGAACCGGCCGGCGGCACCAACGAAGCCTTTGTTCACGCCTTTCTACCCAAGGCGCAATTACGGCTTCACGACAACGTGACCATCTTCCAGGAGCTGTTGGACAAGAAGGCTGACGTGATGATCACCGATGCTTCGGAAGCGCTGTATCAGCAGAAACTCAAACCCGGCCTGTGCGCGGTGAACCCGAAGCAATTCATGCAGTACGGCGAGAAGGCTTACTTGCTACCGCGTGATGACATGACCTGGAAGTTGTACGTCGATCAGTGGCTGCACCTGGCCAAGGTGACAGGCAACTACCAAAAAGTTCTGGGCCAATGGATAGCGACACCCGAGCCCAAATAGCCGCCACCTACCCGATCCATGTAGCAGTTGACGAAGCCTGCGTCCGACTGCGCAGCAGTCGCCAACCCAAAGCACACGGCACATCAGGCAAAACGCAAAACGGCGGAAACACTTCCGCCGTCAATCGTCGTGCAACAACCCCGAACTGTACTCGCCGAAGCTGTTGCCGAGCGCACTGCCATGGAAATTCATCTTATTGGGGTTGTTGGTAGGCCCCGGACCAAAACCGGCAGACGGCAGGTTGGCTTCCGAATATTCGCTATGGGTGCTTGCACCCGAACAGGCGCTCAATAGCAATGCACCGGCGATCAGAGCGACTTTGAAGAGGTTCGAGATCATTTTTCAGTTTCCTGTGGGTTGGAAGCGCGGTGACCTTAGGTCGTTATCCTATGCCGCAAGGCTGCCAGGGATTATGAAACTTTGCTGGGCGACAGCGTTGGTTCAGGTACTGATTGGTTGAGGCAAAAAAGGGTGATCCCCAGACAAACTGTTAAAAGAGCAACGTCCTACACGACTCTGGGAATTGTCCGTACACTTGTCCATTGCTGTGCCTTTGTCACGAGGCCTATAGTCCAATCCGCGTCCATATGACGTATCGGGTTTGGCGACTCGATGACAACGGTAAGAAACCTCCGAGCTATTCTCGGAGGGTTTCTGAACGCACTTGGCTACCTGTTTTTGGTGGCTGTGCGTGGGAGACCTTCGGGTCTGCCGGTTTTACCATTGTCCGGTTCGCCAACCCGCGTACAGCTACCACCCTTTTGTTTGGCGACAATTGAGTGGTAGGTCTTCCACCTACAATTGGTAACCACTCATGAAAGAATATATGGCTTTAACCAGCAACGCTGACGACCTTCCCTCGCTGTATGTAAACACCACCCAACCGCTGCACTCACTGCTTAGCACCGCACGCTACCGAATTGGCGCGGTAACGCAGATCCTGGAAAACCTCGCAATGCGCGGCGATATCACCACGGACTCGGTGATACTCAGCGACTTCGCAATGCTTTGTTGCATACCGTTGCGCGATGGCTGTGATGTGCTGGATGTTGTTGCGCGACGTATGGACGCTGAACCGTCCTGATGTCACAAAGGGGCGTCCTTTCTGGACGCCTCATCCCACACAGGGGTCCGGCAGCATAAGCCGTCCTGTTTACCGCTCTTGCGGTTTGCCCGAGTACTATCAATCAAATTAACTAATCAGCATGAATACGCGCCCTTCGGAATCTCCGCCGGTTACGAAAAATAAATCCGTCCCCTTTTCTTTCTACTAGTGTCTACTCGTACCACTTTTGTGCCATTCCGAACTCATGGAGTTGGCAGATCAACCTTGCACGAGTGTGTATCGCCCAATTGACATCGCCATCTGCAATCTGCACTCTTACGCCATCGAAACGCCATCATCAGGGATGAAAAATGCGCAAGGCTCTAATTTTCGGGAACGGGTTGGGCATGGCCCTCAACCCAGATGCTTTCAACCTTACACGCGTCATGCACGATGTCTGGAATTTGGCGCACTTCTTAACCCCATATGACAAGAGACTTATCAGTCTGACACTGGGCAGTGAGCACGCAATCCCTCAAAATGAGCAACAGCTTGATGTACTTCACCAAGCAGTTACAGCGTGCAAGACATTGAAACGAATACTCTCGCCAGATCTTCATTGGCTCACTGAGCACGGGCAACGTTTCCCAGTTGCAGTTGCGAAATATATTCACATGGTAGCTAGCAGACTGCACCTGACTGATGCGGACCTACCACAGCCTTTCATAACTGCTTTAGCCGATTTCATTCGGAACACCAACTCACACGTAGCAACTCTAAATTACGACAGATTACTATACGGTGAATTTATTGACCGTGGAATCCTGGCGGGCTTCGACGGAAACCTTCTAGACGGTATAACAAATGCCGGGTTCAACCCAAGTAACCTGGAAAGACGGTACGGTAGGACTTTCGGGTACTACCTCCACCTCCATGGATCTCCTCTTTTCTACACAGATGCGAACGCACAAATCCATAAACTTCAACGCCATGAAATTAGCACATTCACTGCAAACCCTTCCGAACATATCGTCCTAACCCACGTCGCACACAAACGGGCAGTAATCAGTGCATCTCCCATCCTGACTGTGTATTGGCACTATTTACATCGTGCTCTTCAAGAAGCCACTCAGATTGTCGTAGTAGGTTACTCCGGATTTGACACCCATTTAAATGAGTTGATCGCCATGTACGGAGCTTACAAGCATATCCGAGTTATTGAATGGGCCGGAAACCATAACCACCAACTCAGACTCCTCCAGTGGCAAACAGCTTTCAAGACAACAAACATACAGCTAGATTTATACGCGAATATTTTGGACAATCGTGTATGGTAGGACCTTAGTACGTAGACAAATATAGAGCACACGTCAATTGTGCTGGGGTATGTGGCAACTTCGCGAAAGAATAAAGGGGACGGATCTATTTTTCTCATAAACAATCAATCCGCCCCTTTCCCACTGGCTGACCCCGCCGGCTCTTTATTTGCTGGCATCAATCAAATATATGCACCACTATTATTTATATCTGATTACTTTTTTCAGCTTTACTGGCTATTTAAAAGATGGGTAATCCACCACTCCAACTTTGAAATTCTCTATGAAGTTGTCAATCTTTATTAGCCAGTCTTGTATTTTCCCTATCCCTGACAATTCCTTATCAGTTGGAGCTGGCCACTCATTCAGAAGACGTCGTAGAAAGCATAAGGATATCAGTGCTGGATTTACAGATAACTGCATAAGTTTTTCTATAGTTTGCTCATAGCGCAACAAGATGTCAGTAATGATTTTTTGATCTTGACTGAAGTCTATTTCTATAGAGTTTGGAGTTTCACGAAGAAAGCATGAGACCGAAGCGGATGCGGGATGTGTAAGCTGGCAAAGCTCATTATAGAGTTCTATGGCGCCTGAAACTCCGAATTTTTCAAAGCTGCTAATATAGTCAGCGTTTGTCTTGTTTGTATGATGAGGAAGTGGCTTGGATCCCTTGGGCCACTTTTGGGCATATGCATAATGGATTAGCCGTTCTTCCAGCTCATTAAAAGTAATGCTGGTTTCGAGGAATATATTGTGATTTGTGAAAACGAGATATATGTAAGAGAAGTAATCACGCAAGGTAGAAGGCATGACTGACATTACATCGTGAGCATCAGCAGTAGCTTCAAGTAGCCCGCGCAGAGCAGCTGAAAATCCTAGAGCATTTTCTTGTGTTATTTGTGTCATTAGAGACTGAAGCCAGCGATCAGTTCTCGCTAAAGAAGTAATACTTGCTAAATGGCATCTTTCTAGTATTCCTAATATGTAAAATTGCTGGACCTGAGCTATTACTTCCGGCTTGGCATCCCTAGTGATTAGATCAATATTCGGCTCCAAGAATAGCGCAAAGTAACTGGAGCCGTTTGACTCTTTCAAAAGCCTGCTGATTAGGGGGTGGTATGAGTTTGCTAAATCATGAAGCCCCATGTCTTTTCCTTAAGAAGTGTGGAAAGGGGTGTAAAAACGATACGGATTTATATTTCATGAAAGAAATCTGATCCGTATTTACGATTCAGTTCAATTGGATTACTTTTGAACGCCTATGCTTCGTTCCCCACCCACTGATAGACGTTAACCAATCCGGCTTTATTTGCTAAAAAAGTTCGCTTATCTTCGACTAATACACTCTTAACAAGCCATCCTAAATCTTTAGCGGCGGCTTCGCACGCGGCCTCATCATTTTTTCCTGCATCGATGTGTTTTCTGTAGAGAGCTTGAAGAGGTGTGCCGCGCCAATCAAAATTTTCTCCACCCATCAAATCTCGGACTGCGAATAGTTCATCTTTTCGATTTTTCACCCAGCAATAGATAGCGCCCTGCATAAATGATTTTATTAGTGATTTTTCAATCTCGCTAATCCCACGAACTTCGCGCAATTCTGAACAAGGAGTAATTGCCATTTAAGTATTGCTCTCGCCTACATCATTAATAACACAACAACAATTTTTATAAAGAATTATTCAATTACTTTTTGCAACTCGAAAACAAAGGGGACCGAAAACAAAGGGGACGGATCTATTTTCTCATAGAAAACAAATCCGAAAATAAATCCACCCCCCTTTAGTTGCGCCCTTTTTCATCGGATATTTTCTCTATAAAATCTGGAATCAATCGCTCACTAACACCCGCCGCTATTGCTAGCAGTAACAACTTCTTATTATCAGCACCTAACAAATCAAAAAAAATCCCGGCCTTGCATGCTAGAACAGACACAACCCCAAAACAGCTACCTAACCCAATGCGTACGACACCTTGCAAGACGATCAGATGCAACGACTCGAACGGCACTACCTTTATTTCTTTGGAACGTTGTAAAACCGAAATCAAGGCCCCCAACAATCCGCCACCAGCGCCGACAAGCAAGTAATTTAAATTATGAGCACCAAGTGCAGCCCACTTAAAATAAACAACACCGAACACAAACAACAGCACCATTGAAAACAAGATAACAGAATAAATCAACCTCGAACTTGCTTGTACCTCTATAATCTTAACCAAATACTGCTTCGCAGACTCGAATGACTCACTCACGCCTACGCTATTTTTACGTAAGGCAACGACTAGGCTCGAGGCCAGCTTAAACACAAACAATTTTCGTTGGGAGTCCGTCAACGTCAGCCGGCCTAAAGCACTAAGCTCAGAAAGCTCAATAAAAATATCGGCATCAAATTCTCCCCCATCTTTTACCTCATAAGCAACCTCGCCATCCTTATCAACCCAGACTAAGAACTCACTTGTACGATCTACAACTCTCACGACATCCTCAGATGCATTTATATATATTTCAAACTCACCAAGCAGATAAGATGCTTCAGACTCACCTTCAACTTCATCAACCTGACCACAAAAAATCATAGAAAGGATTCTTGCCTTATACCTTTCTATTCTATCTCTATTTGTACCCTTGAACTTATCTCTTGCCTTTTCCAACAACAACTCCAGCCGCGATATCAGCCGCCGCTCTTACGCTGACAACCCCGTCACCGCCCAATTAATAATATTCTCGTTCCGATAAACAATTGCTCTCAGATTAACATGATAAATATTTAAAATTAGCTCGCCATTTAGACGATCACCAACCTTTATACCCTGATAGTTTAAATCTGGACCAAGATAATAATTCTTGGATTTTTCTGCTTGGTTTTCTTCCATAACTCCCCCCCAATCTTTGACAATCCATATAACATCAATTCGCCACCACCTCAAGAACCGCAACATAAGAATTGGCATTTGACGCAACCGCGAATAGTCAATTGTGAAGGGGAGTCTAGTGCCTAACTACACTCGAAAAAGTGAAAATGCCCGACTCATGAGTTGCTCCTCTTCCAATCCTGATAAACTCCCCCAACTCCCAGCCTCACCCATCTCAGAACCGCCAATGCCCCCAATCACCGCCACATCCGCCCCGCTCTCCCGCCGCTTCTCCGTCGCCCCGATGATGGATCGGACGTACCTTCTATTATCCCCCTGCAAATAAAAGCCCAAACGCCTCACCCCCATCCCTCGTACCAATTATGTACCACCAACCTATACCCCATCCCTGCGCCTCCCCTCCGTTCGGCCGCTCTAGCAAAATTTAAGCATCCGTTTTCAGCTCCAATCACGACCACTATCGCAGTCAGGCTTTCAGGTATCATCGGAAGCTTCCCAAGCTGATAACGAGGGTTCAATCCCCTCCACCCGCGCCACTATTTCAAGACCTCCAGGGGTATCAAGGTAGTGTCAGGGCGAAGCAGGTGAGAGTTACAGGATTTGTGTGGGTGCGCCGGTCTGATACCTTTCTCTCTGCAATTTCCGGTTTTCAGGTTGACCCCTGGGAAAAAGGTAATATTGGTAATATATTTATAAAAACACCTAAAAAATCAATAAAATCAAATAGATGAACAGTTCCTATAAAGGTAATAATAAGGTAAGCAATAGGTTAGAAAATTACCTTTGAGCTAAGTAATTCCAGATCACTACAAAACCCTTTAAAATCATAGACTTGAAAAAACATTACCTTTAGCCTTACCCAATATTACCCTCTGAGGTAATACGTCAAAGCCACGGTTTACAAGGGCTACAAGCCCTTTCTCGCACCGACTTACCAAAATTACCCTTTCCCCGCCCCTCGACCTGAAATTGACCCTCTGATTCACTGCTATGCTTGCGACTTTCCGAACGGAGTCGAAGCCATGGCAAACGAATATTCCCTTCCTATAGTTCTCGAAAAAATCTACGAAAATCAGATAGCCCTGGAAGCAGCGATCATGGAACTGACACTCTTGGCGGAACGACAAGGCTTTGCTGATACTGGCGATAACACCCGTACTGCTCTGGATCGAATTGGCGAAAATGCAGGCTTTATTAAGCAGGGCTTGGCGCGCTTGAGAGCGAAGGAAAAGGATTGATGGATCGGCGCTCCAAACTACAAACCTTGTGCAATGCTTTGTGAGCCAGGTCGAGGGTTAGTTTTTTACTAGGTTTGCCTACAGCCCTAGCCGCTGATGGCTCGGCTCACTAATCGGCAACCACCGCCTAAAAGGCGTACTCATAACCATTGTCAAACGCCCAAAAAAGACAGTGATACTAATATGGCATCACGATTGACATTCATGTCACTATGCTACCCATAACGGTCTCCTCGCAAAGTGGAGACGCGAAGGACGCCTGAGCGCAGAAGGAGCAAGATGCAGCCTACGAAAATATTCATCAGTTATAGTTGGGACAACGAAGAACACCAAAAATGGGTGCAAGGTCTAGCAACCGATCTAGACGAGTTCCAAGAATTTCATGTAACTTTTGATCAGTTTGATTTAGATAATTTTTCTGATAAAAATCTTTTTATGGAAAGAGCAATTCAGGACTCTGATATTATAATAGTGGTATGCACCGAGCTCTACAAACGCAAAGCAGAATCCAGAACTGGTGGCGTCGGAATCGAGACATACTTATCAACAATTCGCCACTGGGAAGAGTCCGAGGGTGGTGCACCCAGTAATATAATGGTTGTTTCCCGCGAAAAATACAGCACACCATTCTATTTAAAGGGAAAATTCAGAGTTGACTTCTATGATGACGACCTTTATCAAAAAAGCCTCAGCTTTTTGATAAACGCATTAACAAGAAAAACAAAGGTAACACGACCAGACAAGAAAAAAAGCGTCGAGAGCGGCAGTGCACACTACAACTTTACACGAGTAGAAGATATTCTACGACTTAAATACTCCAAGAGACAGGCATTAATAGATACAGCTGAGGGAACAGACTTCTCGCATAACAACAGAGTTAAATTTGAATTATGGGAAGTTAGCACCCCATTTAAATCACACTTTCTAATTCTATATCCAAACATAACCATATCACACACCATCAATAGATTTTGCCAGCTTATAAAAGACAAGAAAATCTGCATTCAGAATCTGACGCTTTTACGCCCAGCCAAAGGCGATGAGTCTTTGGTCCAAAAGACTGTAGAAAGCAACGGATTTAACTTCAATATTGCCGAACTAACCTACTCCGAATATATTTGGGAGTACTGCATTGATGAGCGCCTGAGAGCCCCGCCCCCAATAAGAGCGAATAAATTCTATACTGATCAAGCGCTGAAACATCTGGGAATCCCAGATGACAATGGAAATAAAAGCGACTCAGCTATTGGATTTCTAACTGACAGATTAGTTAACGAAACAGCCTCTTCAGGCCAGCTAGTTGTTGCAACAGGCGGCATGGGTAAAAGCACCCTATGCCATGAACTAGCAATTGCCCTGAACAAAAAATTCTTAGGAGAAAGCTCTGTAGTTCTGATAAAAGCAGAGTCTCTACGAAACAATTTTTCAAGCGACTTCATTGCAAACATTGAAATCCGAAGCCTATACGACCTATATGATCTTCACGCACAAATAAACAACCTCGAGGAAGTTTATGATAGAAATCAATTTGAACTTTGCCTACTATGCGGAAGGCTTATAATCATTATTGATGGCTTGGACGAGTTTGCTTCAATACTGCAAGAGCGGTTCTATCTTACGGAATTCTTGATATCCATTCATGAATCTCATCAGCAAATGGGTAGAAGCCAAGTAATACTAACGTCTCGAAACATGGCTTTCACAGAAGATATTGCACTTGATGATGTGGGCATTCAATCCCATGAACTGCTTGGCTTTGATGAAGCATCACGCGCAAAATACATTCGAAAAAGATTTAAGCAATATAGCAAGACCGAGGAGCTTATAGGTCTCTTCGACAAGTACATAGAACAGCTAGAGCAATTCGGCGATCATCACAATCGCATTGTGCCATTTTTTGTCGACATGGTTTCAACGATTTTCGAAGAGCAACTTGAAGAGCAAGGTAAAATATCATTTGAGATATCTTCAGATGATAAAGATTACGCGTGCAACTCAACGCTTACCGACTTGATTATATTCTCAGTTCTTCGAAGAGAGAAAACGCGACATGATATCGAACTCGAAACCAAAGAATTTATAGACTTATTTTCTGAGCTTGCAGTCGAACATGGGGAGTCTATACCCTGCGAAAAGCTTCGCGAGAAGCTAAACATCTACTATGATGACAGCGCAGACAAGTTATACTCAAAAGTCGTTATAAACCCCCTCTTGGTTCAGGATGGTGGACTACTGCGGTTCCGCTATCAATTTTTGAATGAGTACTTCAAATCTCTATTCGTTATTTCAGGTATTTTAAGACGCTCATTAAGTAAAGACATGATTCAATGCCTGGCAACCACCAAAGATGATAGCCAGCAATCAATCTCTGACGTAATTTCTTATTTCTCTCAGGAGGATGTAGAAATACTACACAGTTCAGTTAAAGACATGTTAGGCAAAGCCAAAGGACTGCTTTTACGAGATGGGATAGAGCCTCGGGAAACAGAGTCAATAAAGAAAGCTGTAGGTTCGCTATTAAGCATTCACTCTCGTTGTGGGAGATTTCAGCGAGGGGACTTATCCCGGCGAATCAGGGACCTTTATCAGGCACCTGCAGATTTGGAAATCGAAGGAAAAATTGAAGGTTTGTATTTATATGGAGACTACCCTTCTTTAGATTTTTCAAATCTTCAAGTTTGGGATAGCGGATTCTATAACTATGAAAACTTTATCACCTCCAAGTTTTCCGGAGCAAAATTCTTTTATAGCGAGTTCTCAAACACTGGAGGAACTTACACTTCCGAAAGCTTCGACCCAAGCATGTTTGACAGCACCTGCAAACTTGGCGATCTTACAGATACAGTAGCTCTCGTAGAAAGCTCTGCCAAAAGTAACAAAGCGCTATGTGAATCAGAACTAAAAAAATTCTTAAGGAGCTTTTTCAAAGGAGTATCCTTCATAGATCAAAAAATGATGTACATGCAGTTTTCTGGAAAAATCGACAAACTTAGCCGCAGAAATTTTGACACCCTAATAAGAATGGGAGTTATTGACCTACAAGTCGTAAAAAATGTTGACAAGTTCTATGTGGTTTCTGAGCATTATCAAGACAGCGTGCATAGATTTCTAAATGATAATTTCATAGATGGAAAAATGAAGTCTTTGGTGGAGTATTTGAACTCCTAACATCAATAATATACAAGGCGGAATTTCCGCCTTGTACTTCCAATATCACTCCGAGTGATTAAGTTCAGAACCAAATTTTGTAAGCCTCTTTTTTCCGTTAGCAATTTCTACACAATGTCTTCTTTGGGGGAAATGAGGTCGGTCGGCTTAGCGCTAGAACAATACCAGCCAAAATTTGGTCGTGCCTTAGCCAGCAGGAATTCAGCCTGCTCATCCCATACACAGGCTACACAAGGCAAAAAAAGATCGTGCGGTATTATCAAAACACTCCAAAAACTTTGTTTTAAAAGTTTTCGTCCAGCAAAACCTAGGACACCAGCATTCGTCCCTCCGTAACCGCCTCTGAGTTCCTGTGCAACAGCACTGCACTTTCTTTCAAAACCTTACATGAAATGAAATGGCCGCCCCCTCGTGCACGCCCATGGCCCGCCTGGGCCGGAGGTTCGTTTGCATTACAGCCGGATTTGCACAGAAAAAGGATGTAAAGCCCGCCGGCGGGAGGGGGATAAGTGCTTTTTCCGACCTTTTTTTCTTTCCCTGCCGCTTTCCGTCGACCCACGATCTGGCTGGCTTTTCATCGGCTTGCTGTAGCCTGCCGTCCCTTCGCAGATACACTGTTCATGCATACAGTAATCGGCCGTATTAATGAGGTGGCAGTGATGAAAAAGGAGCACTTTGAAAAGCCCGTTGGCAAGACAAGCGCGATCGCTGAGTGGGAACCCTGCTGCGGGACGAGGTCGCTTTGCTAGATCACCCCGGGACTCACCATAAAGCGCTACTGAATCAGGCTCACGCGCTGCACCGGGCCCAGATCATTGATCACGATGATCTCAGCGATCTCCTGGAGCAGGCAGACGGCGCTCTAGCCTATGCAGTGGAAGCACTGCTTGACCACCAAAGTGGTGATTAGGTAGAGGCAATTTCATGCATATGCTTGTTACCCCAATGCGACGCCAAGGTGTCGCCCTGACTCCTCAGGAACGCCGACACTATCAGGCGATAAGGGGCAATGTGATGGTGAACTCAGAAAACAGCATTGAGCTCGGCCGGAGCGCCAATGTAGCCCGCGTCGAGGTGGGCATGCCGCTTGATCCGGATCCGTTGCCGAAGCTGCTGGACGCAACTTTGGCAGGAATGGCGGTCACTGGCTTTGTCCTCAGTGGCATTGAGTTCATCGAGGGGTGCGCCTACTCGCAATCTTGGTGGTGCCGCCTTGAGTAAAAATTTAGGTTCGAAGAAGGATCACTGATTGAAGGTTGAGCCCCCAATATCAGCGCCACAGCCCGAGTTAGTGGAGAGAAGCGGAGGTAAATCGTCGATAGCCGGCTACAAATAGCAAAATGCCACTCCCCCTGAGCTCCAAGGCCATGCTAGAGTCATTTTAATGATACTTTTTGACATTTTTTGTCAAAAAGCGGATCCAAAAGGAGAGCGACTAAAGATGTTAATTCAATTCACGGTAAGGAACTGGCGATCTGTTCGGGACGAACAAACCTTCAGCTTGGTGAAAGCTAAAGGCGGAGAATTAACGGTATCGAATTCTTTTGACCCAGAGACACCAGCCACTGGAGACCTGCTGCGCTCTGCCGCAATCTATGGTGCAAACGCAGCAGGCAAATCCAATTTACTCAACGCGCTAAGAGTAATGAAGGAGATTGTGGTCGGTTCCTCTAGCCCGCAACCAGGAAACGAAATCCCAGTAAAACCGTTCATCTTGGATGCTCGCACCGAGAAAGAGCCCACCGAGTTTGAAGTGGTATTTTCTGCGAAACAAGTTCGGTATCAGTATGGTTTTTCTGCTACCAAAGATCAGATCATGACCGAGTGGTTAATCGCATTTCCGAATGGTAGAGCGCAACATTGGTTTAGCCGCGAATGGAATGTTGAGTCAAACACATATGACTGGGCGTTTGGTAACTCACTGGCTGGACAGAAACAGGTATGGCAAGAATCCACTTTAAATAATGCCTTATTTCTATCCATCGCAACACAACTCAACAGCAAACAGTTAAAGCCTGTATTTAATTGGTTCAAGTTCACCCTGCGCTTTGGTAGTGTAGTAGGTTGGACTCCTAGCTATACCGCCTCACAATGTGAAACATCCGAGCAAAAATCTAAGATCTTAGACTTCCTTAGAGCCGCAGATTTGGATATCAAAGATGTTGAGGTTCAATCAGAAAAATTCTCATCTAAACACTTGCCAGACTCCTTACCAGAAGATGTTAAAAAAGACATCTTGGAAAATATGAAAGACAATATCATTTACGATATTAAAACCATTCATAAAGGCGTTCAGGACCAATCTGTCGCATTTGAATTTGACGATGAATCTGACGGCACACAAAAACTTTTCTCCTACGCTGGACCTTGGCTGAACGTACTTGAAACAGGCAGAGTTCTATTTATTGACGAACTGCATGACAACCTCCACCCAAAACTCGTTAGATTTTTAGTGGATCTATTTCATAACCCAGTAACAAACCCAAAAAATGCACAATTGATTTTCACAACTCACGAAACCTCTATTCTCAATCAAGACGTATTTCGCAGAGATCAAATCTGGTTCTGTGAAAAAAATAAAGATCAGGCAACTAGTATTTACCCACTCACTGATTTCAGCCCAAGAAAAGGTAGAGAAAGTTTAGAAGATGCCTATCTTTCCGGCAGATATGGTGCCCTGCCTTACGTTAGATCAATGAGCACGGTGGCGGGCTGATTTATGGGCACAGACAATTTATTCCATAAGCGAAAAGCAAAAAAACTTGAGCGCAACAAACCAACACGAAAGAGATATGACAAAGTACTAATTGTGTGTGAAGGTTCAAAAACAGAACCGAACTACTTCAACGAACTCAAAGACCACTACGAAATTGACACCGCCAATATTATGATCAGTGGCGAGTGCGGTTCGGACCCAGTGAGTGTCGTTCGGCATGGTGAGGAGTTATTTAGGCAATCGGCAAGACTCAACGATCCATTCGATAAAGTTTATTGTGTATTTGATCGTGACAAGCATACAAACTTTGACGAAGCGGTTACCGTATTAAATTCTCTAAAGCCTGCTGAAGTGTTTACGGCAATCACCTCCACCCCGTGCTTTGAGTTATGGTTCATTCTGCACTTCACATATACATCTTCCCCACTAGAGTCAAATGGCAATAAAAGTTGTGGAGCACGTACCCTCCAGGAGCTTGAACGGTATTGGCCCGATTACTCGAAAGGTCTTAATGGATCGTTCAGTCATTTATTTGGACAGCTAGAAACTGCGAAAGCGTTCAGCAGCCAACTACTTGCAGAATCTGAGAAGAACGGATCTAAAAACCCATTAACAACAGTCCACCAACTGGTAGCTTATCTTCAGAACATTAAGTCTTAACGTTTCTTGTCAACACTTACTAAAGGGTGATCGGCCTTATCTTTATGGAAAGAGCCAACGTTTGCTCAGCGTTGGTCGTGAATGCTGCTGCATCGGTCGGGCTTGGCGTTGGTCCTGGTAGGTGAGTATGAGCGGCCAGTTGGGTGTTCATCTGCTGTAAAAGGTCGAGCGTATCGCAGACGACCTGGAATAGGTTGACCCCTTCGGACCCAATCCAGTTTTTTGGCGCTTGCAGGTGCTGACTCATACCGGCAACGCTCTTGCGTAGACCCTGGATCTTCTCCTGCATGTCGCCACCCACCGTGGCATTGTGTTTCTGCCCCACCACCAGGTTCAGATCACGGCCGGTGGCCTGGTGCAGATCATCCACGGCCGCCAGGCTCGCAGATCCACCCGATAGCAGCTTGAGTGCGCCCAGGGCCTCGATCGTCTTGACTCCTCCCACCGACTCGGTCGAATGATCGTCGATCGTCTGCGTGTGGTTCTGGAACTGCTCGCGGTTCTCAAGGGCCTCCACCTCGCGCTCGATCGCCTTATCCTGGATCTTGCCATCAGTCTGGCGCAGCCAGTTGCCGTCGGCGTCTACCCGCTGCTGGGCGGCTTCGCTGTGCTGCCACACCTGATCACCCTTTGGCACTTTGGGCATACTCAGCCCGTGGGGCAGGATTGTCTGGATGTAGGGTTTGTTCGGCAGCCCGTAGGCGAAGCACACCACGACTTGGGTGCCCTCCTCCGGAAAGGCATACATACCCATTTCCTCGCCACCGGTGGGCAGTGGCAACGGCACGCCGGCGAGCTGGAGCAGTTGCGGATCGGGCTCACCGTCTGGACCCAAGACCTCGATGTCGACCGCATAGCGCGGACGGAAGTCGTCACAAATACCGGCGCCGGCCGGCGCATCGGCCACGGCGACAACCCGAGCAAAGCGTGGCAGGTGGTAACCACCGGTGAGTTCGGGAAATTGCCGCTCTACGCTGCGGCGGATTGCGTCTTCCATCGGATGGCCATCTGGTCATTGGCAAGGGCCACACTGGTGATGCGCTCGCCGTTGTTGATCGTCGCACCTGGTCGCAACCCGGGAAGGGCCGCAACCATCGCGCTTTGGTTGCCCTGGTAGCCGTCGAACAGCTCCGTGGGGATTTGAAGCGGCGCACGGGCGCCGAAAAAACTGTCGGCCCAACTACCTACAAACACTTCACCATTGCCCTGCTGCTGCCAGGTAAAGTCGGGGATGCTGAACACCCGGGCCAGACTGTCCATCGCCTGGTAACCGGCGGCCAGGTTGTAGAAGAACGGCGATTTGGCACTGGCGTAGGGCCGATCGGGCACGCGAAACCGCAAGCAGGTCTGCTCACTGACGACGGCCAGCACAGCGCGCAAATCGACGTGGCGCAGGTTCAGCGGTAGCGGATTCGCCAACACGGCGGCCAGCTCGCGACAGAACAACACCTGCTCGACACCATTGGCAGCGGTGCAACGCTCGACGTAGCCAATGAAGTGCCGCTGTAGCGTGCCCTCGTTGTAGCCAATATCCAGCGTTACCAAACCTTTCGCCGGCACCGCGGATTGGATGGTGAAGGTCGCCCGACCCGGGCTGGTGATGTCCAGCCGAACGTCCTCTTTCACCAGGGCGAAGGGCGCGCCGTTGATGGCCAGCACTTTGTGCAGCTTCACGTCTGCTCACTCCCGCCCAGCCACGTGTCCAAGCGGCCCAGCACTTTTTCGAAGCCGCTCAACGCCGGGTTGTCGCTCGATCCGCTCTCGCCGCCCTCCCCGACCGCGCTGCCCGGGGCGCCTTGGGCGTTGACCTTGTTGCCCGCGCGTCGGCCTTCGACTTTTTCCGGATTCGACTGACGTTCGCTCAGCGTGAACTGGACCAGCCAGGCGCGCAGGGAGTCGTCTTCGCGGGCGCTGATGCCGTCGGAAAACTCAGCCTGTCGCACGCCGAAGACCTCGGCCGAGTCGTTGACCACGCGGTACAGGTGCAACTGGCCGCCGCCGGCGGTGGCTTCGGCTAGGCGCATCAGATCAATCAGCTGAGACTTATCCACAAACGGAATCATCAACGAAACGGTCAGCGTCTTGGGTTTGAAGCCTTTGTGCGCCTTGTCCGTGTTGCTGGTCTGGCCCGACATGTCGCCGCTTTCGATGCGCAGATTGGCGGTCACCTTGAGGTTTTTCCCTTGGACTTTGTGGCCGTCGAGTAGCAGCGTCATAGACCGACCATCTCCTGCACGAAACTCAATCCTTCTTTCGAACCGACCAACAACAGACCGGCGCACAGCACCCACTCATGCCCCGGGGCGTCGCCAGTCAGTAGCTCGCGGCGTAATTCGCTGGTGTTCCCGGGACCGATCAGGCGAGCCCGCATGCTGACCTCAGGGTTTCCCCCAGCCAACAGGTCTTTCAGATCAGCCAACTGCTGATCCCGGCCCTGCTGCTGGGCGGCTTTGCGGGAAGCCAGGGCGGCCAGATCGCCCATCGGCGAACTGTCGGCCGCGTAGCTTTCCAGCACGGCCAGTTGACCCGCCATCGACTGCTTGGCGGCTTTCACTACCGTGCAGCGCTCCAGGGGCAGCGCTTGCCAGCGCGGCAACGGGCCGGCGCCGGGGATCTCCCATTTTTCGATTTCCAGTTTCGACAGGTGTTGGGCGCGGCGCTGGGTGCGGACCAGGCCAGGGATCGGCAGCAACGCGTTGAACCGCGACAAGCTGCTGGCCAGCTGTTCCAGACGCGTGCCCAGGAACAGGATCGACAGTGCGTATTGCGGCCCGGCCGGGCGACCGGTGTCGGTTACGTCATCCAGCTTTTTAGCCAAGTGTTCCAGCAGGTTGGGAGCCGACAGAAAACGCTGATAGCCGCGCCCCTGGCCGATTCCCGGTTGAAACGGGGTCACAACCAGGCACGCGGGGGCATGCCCCAGTTGCTCGACCAGGGCCGCACGGCCGGCGGCGATTGCGTCTTTCGCCGCGTCACCGACCGGCCCCGGGTTGGTGCTGGCCAAGCCATCGAGGCCGGCCAAGCGCTGGGCCGTGCCGAGCAGCTCACCGCTGGCCAGATTCTTAGCAGCTGACAGGCTGCCCATCCATTGGGTGGCCTGTTCTGGCCAACGCATGGTCACCGGTGCCCAGGTCATGCCGGTGGCGTCCAGGCGATGGCCTTCATCGCTTTCAGGTTCTGGTCCTTAAGGGCTTCGCTCAGTGTCTGCTTGAGTGCATCGGCGTGTTGCAACGCGGCCTGCTTGAACCGCACCAACGCTTGCCCAACTTCATGCAATTGTGCCGCTGTGTGGGGGCGAAAGGCCTTGACCTGGTGTTCATCAACACAGGCATAGCTGGCATCCAGTCCACTCAAAATCATTCCCGTCAGGTTGATCTGATCGTCCAGCTCGCTGGCATAGCGGAAGGTCCACCCCAGTGCGTCAGAGCTGAAACCGCTTTGAATGTAACGGTTACAGTCGGCGCCGATCGCCGCCAGCTTTTCCTGGTACAGCACCGCCAAAACAGCCCCAGTGTCGTCCACCCATTCGCCGTTCTTCCAGACTTGGTTCGGGCCGGGTTGCTTCAACGTGTAACCGCTGGGCAATGGCTGAAAACCATCCAGCACCAAGGGCTCGCCGGTGGTGATGCTGTAGGCCGTGACACCTTCAAAGAAGTCGATCATCTGCCACTTTCCACCGCTCCAAACAGCGACCTTGTTTTCCACCGACGCCGGTGGCGGGACTTCAACGCAACCAGCAGGAATCAGGAAAACGTCCGGATCGATCGGGCATGGATCGGCGAGTGCCTGGCCGATGTAGATGCCCAGTGGGTTGGTCTGATAGACGAGTTTCGGGCTCATGGGCAGTCTCAATATTTGATGCAGAAAAGAAGGGCCAAGCTCTTCGGACGGGTTTCGGTGCCGCCGGCGGCGGCGACCGTAATGGCGTGGGTGTGGTTGCCGGCACCGCCGATGCCGACGTTGTGGCCATGCAATCCCGCTTCGCCAATACCAACGTTGTGGGCGTGGTTGCCGGCCCAGTCCGTGGGCGCAGCCATACCGTTGGCACCGTTTGCCGTGGTGATGTTGGGGCTGCCGCCACCCACGCTGCTGTTCGCCGCTCGGAAAATGCCGTGCTGGTGATGGCCCTGTGCGTCTGTCCAGGCGGCGTGGGCGTGCGAGCCCTGTGCGTCGGTCCAAGCTCCGTGCACGTGATCACCCACTGCGGCGGCTGACGCGGTGTGGTTGTGGGATTGCAGCAGCATCTCCTGGAAAGATCCGAACACGCGGCCGGCATCCACGCCGCGACCGTCGTCCCAGCCGCGCAGGAACAGACCTCGCAAATCTGGCACGGCAAAGGTGGTCACGCCATCCCCCGCACCGAACACCGTACCGATGCGCGCAAAGAGACTCGCAAACGTGGTGCGCGAGACCACCGCGCCGTTGCACTTCAGCCAGCCGGCGGGGGCTGTCGCCATCGCGAACCCCGACACCATGCCGGTCATCGAATCACCGACCTGTTGCTGTAGCTTGTTGAGTGCAGCGGTCGTGGCCAGGATCTCGCTGCTGTTGGTCGTAGGATCGTCGCTCTTGGCATTGGGCAGATTGCCCAAACCGACGTCTTCCTTCTTCGTCCCCCGGGCACGCAGCGTCGGATAGTCGCCCGTGCGGGCTGCCAGGTACGTAATCAAGGATCTGTCGATCGGCTCCGAGATACGCAGGTCGGTGATTTGCGTGCTCGAGATAAAGTCAGCGATCGGCACGCAGTAGTGATGGGCCCCGGCGGAGTCGGTGTAATCGGCCTGCTCGCCGTAGACCACTTTCCAGCTGGCCACTCGATCGTTGAGCTGCCGTTCCAGGCACACATCCAACCAGATTTTGCCCACGGGAATAATGCCGGTGACAACGAACGACTGAAGCAAGTCCACGCGAATGCCTTCGATGAAGACCTTGCCAGGGCGGATCTGGAACGCGTTGCCGACTTTTTCGAGCATCATTGCGTCAGAGATGAAACAGGCCCGGCCGTACATATTGCGGTTGCTAAGGCGTTGGCGCTCATCAATGCCAGCCAGGCGCACAGTAAAGTCATGCTGCCAGGTGCTGGCATCGATGGTGACGCCGGTCAGCTCTAGTGCGCCATCGAACGCCACAAGGAAATTGCGGGTGACGTTGTTGCCGATCTGAAGCGGCGGAATGTTCTTGCGCTTCTGCTGCAAAGGCACCGAAGACACCGCGAACAGCACGCCCTCTTCGTCCTCGAGGCCGACCCAGTTGAAGTCCCAGTCGCCAATGTCCGATCCCAGCTGCGCGCTGTACACCACCTGGTTGGGGTTCACGTAGCCGGCGTTTTCTTCGGGGATGGTATAGACGTGGACGATCTGCCCCGCCGGCGGTTTGCCGGCAGCACGATCGAGCGGCGCCACCGGGTCCAGCCCGGGCACGTTGGCAAAGATGAATTTGCTGATGATCAGCTGCTTTTTCTGGCTTTGCTTGAGGGCAATTTGGCTTTCGCCGGCCAAGGTAATACTGGCGCTCACGGTGCGCTCCTACAGGCTGGCAACCAGCGTTTGCTGGTCGTCGTTGAAGTCGATCAAGGCGATTTGCAGCGCCACGGGGGTGATGGTCAGGAAGTCATAACGCCGACAGGTCCGGCCGTATTGCTGGATCAGCACGCGCAGCAGCTCGGGGTTCAGTGACAGTTGGGCGTTGCTGAATTTGAGCAGAACCACGTCCCAGTCTCGATCGGGCTGACGTTCCTCGATCTCGACGTAGCCCACGCCCAGGCGCTGGAAAATGCGTTTCATGCCGGCAGTGCTGCCGGCGTCCACCGAGTTGATAAAGGCGTATTTCACGCGCAGTCGGAACAGGGATTCCGGCTCACCTTGGAAGCGCGTGACGTCGCGCTGCCAAGCCCACAGTTCCAGGATGGTCAGGTGGCAGGTGTCGGGATCGATTTGCAGATATGGCCAACGCAGCCAACCGGTGACCTTCTCCCACCATGCCTGTGCGGCAGCGGTCAACTTGGACAGTTCGGTGCCTTCCAACCAGAACGGTAATTTGAGCTTTATCACTTCATCACCACTGTCAGATTTTCGAGTCGCGGAATCGACAAGCCACTGACGATGTCCACCATCGGGGTGAACTTCACGGCCTCGATGCCGGCAAACTGTTGGTGCAGCTCTTCCGTCAGGCGACTGAAACTGAACCGCGACTGTGGATAAGTCAGCGTCGGCTGATAATCCCGAGAGGTGCTTTCACGGAAGGCCGCTCGCACGAACAGCTCAATTTCCTGCTTCAGATCGGCCACCTGGGCCGGTGTCTGGTTGGCCCACGGCCAGACGGCCACTAGGATGTTGACCAGGGTTTCAGGCATGACCATCGCCAGCAAATCGTCGCCGTGCCCATGGTTGCCCTGGTCGCGGATGTGCGCATTGATTTGCTCCAGGTAGCTGTCCGCTGGCACACCGGCATCAAACAACACAAAAGCGTTGGCGCTGCCCGGGCCACGTGGGGCGCCGTGCTCAAAATAAACTCCGTCCGGCCGCACGCCCGGGAAGGCGGAAATCATGGCGCGATACACGGCGTCGGTGTGCCACTGGTTGACCGCTGAGAACTGATTGCGCACACGCAGGCGCAGTTGGTCGTTCGGCTCCGGATCCGCACCAGGTGATTCCAGCCAACCGTCCTTATTCGCCACCTGGACAATGCCCGGCACCGGTACGGGCAAGATCGCGTAGTAACCCGGCGCCAGGTTGTAGCCGCTGCCGGCCTCGTCCGCTTCCACAGGCACCTCCAGCTGCAACTGACCCTCCTGAAAAGTCACGGCCGCTGTGGTGGTCAACTGGTAGACATTGCCGTTGATCGCGGCCGACTGCACGGTGATGCCTTTTTCCAGCTCCATCACGCCGTCCGGTGTCGCCCGGGTGAACAACAACGTGCCCCGGGCCTTGGTGGCGCCCTTGCGCTCGACGTTGACCGCCCACGCGAGCATGTCCAGCCAGGCGTCCACCGCCGTTTTCACAAAGAAGTTCGGCAGCACGGTCAGACACAGGAAGTCGAGCAGCCACTGCACCGGTTTGGTGACCAGCGCCGTCATCACCCGCCAGAACGGCGAATAGCTGCTGGTGTTGGCCACCTTGGCGCCTTGGGCGGTGACTTCCTTTTCCCAGGCCGCCTTCAATCCGGCTTCGGTGGTCGGAATGCCGGCGTCGGCGATCACTTGTTTAAAATCGACGTCACTCACAGGCTCACCTCGATCAGTCCAAACTTCAGGGTTTTGGCGGTGACCAGGTACTGGCCTGGCTGCAGCTGAGTGATGCGCGCCGTACCCGGCACCAGACGTTCGTCAGCTTCCACCAGCAGTTCCAGTTGCTGAATGCAGTCGCGTTGACGCAACCGATCGCGCTCGGCCACCAGGGTGACCAGCAGCCCGCTGTCGCGAATCATGTGGGCGATGTCTTGGGCAATGCAGGCGCGGTCATCGACCATCCGCGGCTGATGCGATGGGTCCAGCGCCAGGTCGTTGCTGACGATCAACAGATCCACGTACTCGCTCATCCGCCCACCGCCATGGCGACCATGTTTTCCACTTCCAGCGGGGTCATTGGTTTACTGGTGTGAATGTTCACGTTCTCCACTTTCGTGCCCTTGTTCTGGCTGTTCGTATTGTTTTGAATGTTGGTCAGCAAGCCACCTGGCGGCACCGCTGTCGGGCGTGTTGGTGAAAGGCTGGGGATGGCCGCGTTAATGGTCTGCTGGGCTTTCTGTGCGGCGTTTGCCGTGTCGGCGGCACTGGTCGCGGCATCGATACCGGGCACCTCGGGCATGCCGCCGAAACGCGCCTCGATGTTCACGCCGGGGATGCTGTTGAGCAGTTCGATCAGGCCGTTAACGGCCTTGTGAAAGATGCTGACAATGCCGTCCCACGCGGCCTTGGCCATACCGGACCAGCCGCCCATGGAGTTAAACCAGTCAGACAAGACCTGGAGCTGGGCACTGACCCACTTAAACGCCTCACTGTTGAGCAGCGCGGTGGTCCACTCGTCCCAGAAATAGATCGCAGCGGCCACGGCCGCGACCAGAGCGATCACGCCAATAACGATCCAGACGATCGGGTTGGCCAACAGCGCCGCATTGACCAGCCAGATCGCGCCCTGCCAAAGCAGCATTCCCAACCGAACTAGGCCCATCCAGGTGTACATCAGGGCGAGCCCGGCCACGAACGCAATGACCATCACCGTGTGATAGATGAACATCGCAACACTGCGCAGACCGGTCATGTTGAGGACTTTCCACACGGTCAGCAGTCCCAGCCAAGTCATCTTCGCGATGCCCACCGTCAGGGTCAGCAAAGACATAGCGCCGATAATCGTCATGATGGTCAGCGCGGTGATGCCAATCACGCGGGTGATGTTGGGAAAGAGCTGTGACCAGCGCACCAGCGTTTTGCCGATCTCCACCATCTTGTTCATGAACGGCGACAGCACCGGGATCAGCACCTGGCCGAACACCACGCGCATGACCTCGACCAAGGACGCCCATTGCTGCCAGGGATCGACCATGGCCTGGGCCATACGCTCGGCGTTCTCCAGACCGCGAACCTTGCCCAGCTGCGCGATGCCGTCGCGCAAGCGGCCAGTGTCCTTGGCCAGTGCGCCGATCACCTGGGCACCTTCGCCGCCAAAGGCTTCCATCAGCTTGGTCCCAGCCGAGGCGCTGGTCAGGTCACCGAACTTGCCCTGGAGCTTGTCCAGGATGGCTATGATTGGCAGGATCTTGCCCTGCTGGTCGGTGAACTTCATGCCCAGCTTTTCCGACGCGGCGCCGATGTTCTCGAAAAACGCCTTGTAGCGGCCGCCGGCATCGCCGCCTTCCATGGTACTGCTCAGGGTGCCGATCACTGCCATCTGCTCAGCCAGGTCTACACCCGCCGTGGTCGCGATCGCACCGGCTTCCTTGAACGCGTCTTTCATGGCCGCACCGCTGGTGCGGAACAACTGCACCGCCAGCGCCGTCTGCCCGCCGAGTTTTTCGACCCACGCGCCTTTGCCCATGGCGTCCGCCTGGGACTTCTGCAAGTTGTAGAGGGTGCCGACGTATTCGCCCATAGTCGCGGCGTCGGTTTTGGTGGCCTTGGCCACCAGGTTGCTGGCATTGGTGAAGGTGGCCAGCTGGTTACTGACCAGCCCTTTAATCGCGCCATCGATCTGGTACGCCGAGGCGACGAATTCCCGGGCGTTCTCGCCGTAGTTCACTGCGAACTCCAGCGACTTGCTGTTGAGCGCGGTCAGCGCGTCCTCAGCGACGCCCAGCGATCGGACGTCGCCCAGGGCACGATTGACCTCCAGTGCCGGCGCCATGGATTGCTGGATCCCGACCACCGCCGCCGTCAGACCGCCCAGACCCAGGCCAATCGACTTGATGTGCTTTTCGCTCTGCTCCGCAAGGTCGGAAAAACCCATTTTCACTTTGCCCAGGGGCGCGGTGACCTTGTCGGTCAGGCTCAAGATGAAAGCCAGGCTGGCGCTACGGTCTGCCACTGTCGTTACCCGTTCAGCGCAAAGGCGATGCCGTTAGCCACGGCGATCTCCATGCGTCTCCAGTATTCGTCCTCCAGCCACTTGGCCGTGCCCATCGCTTCAAGCGTGGTCTCGGCTCCAGGTAGCCAGCGGTTCGTCAGGGCCACCAACTGGCCCAGGCCGTTTTCGCTCAGGCGCTCAGCGTGGCCGAGCGCTTTTTTACGATCACCTCAACCTTCGGGCCGTACTCCTCGAGGAGCGCACCGGCGAGTTGCATCACCATTACCGGGTTACCCAGCAGCGGTTTCAGGGTGGCGCGTTCTTCCTGCCTGACGGTGGTCATCAGCAGGTTGTTGCCCGGGGCGACCTTGTTGGTCTGGGTCAGTGCGTTGAAGTACTTGGTGACGTCTGGCGGGGTCAGGGTGAAAGTGAATTCCTGCTCGCCGACTTCCAGGGTAATTTCTGCGTTTTGCTCGTTCATGGGGTAGCTCTCATGTTGAGGTTGGAGACATTGGTTGTCCTGGTGCACCAGTTATCGCTGGCACACCCTGACGATGTGTTGCTGCAGGCCGAGAATCATTTGCCGGCTTAAGGCGAGCTGATCTCGGAGGGTGAAATAATCCGGTCGAGCGTCTGCTGTGAGTTCGGCGGTGCCTGCATCAGCCAGGCGGCCGGCGCCGGAATCGGCGGGCACTGCTGGGCAGGTGGCTTCAACGCGCAGCCGCTGACTGCCATCGTCAACAGCGCGGCGCAGGCCTTGGTTTTCAGTGCGTACATGATTCAGTTCCGTGGTGTTTTTCAGGTCGATCGCATCCCGCTCGGCGAGCATTTCGCCGTTGATGCGGGCCGCTTCACGCAGGCCTTTCGCTTCCCATTGCGCGCTGTCGCGCTCGTGCCGGGCGTCGTTGCGCTGATCGGTCACCCGATCGAACGCCACCCACGCGAGCAGGCCGGCCAGCAGTACAAACAGCACCAGGCGCGACGGGGAAAAGGTCATTTCAGGCACAACTCCATCTCGGCCAGCCGGCGGTTGTGCAGGCCTTTAACGAACTGCTTGCGGCCCTGGGCATCGGTGATGAAAGCCCACACCGGCGTCTTGCCATCCGGCCCCCAGGCCAAGGCCTTGCAGCCTTCGGCGATGCGGCCGGCGTTGATAAGTCCCATCGCCCGACTGGCGCAGGTGTTGGGCACACCAACGTTGTGCGCGTGACTGCTCATGGCATCGAACGTGTTCTGGCCCACCTGCTGATTGGTGATGCAGTCAGCGAGCTGCAGCTGACTATTGCCGATCACCAGCTGCTCCATCTCGGCGCATCGAGCGTCTGACCAGAAGTCACCGACCACCACCGGATAAGGGCTGGTATGACGGGTGATGCCCTTGCACACGGTCGGCAGACCACGGGCCAACTTGTCTGCGTAGACAGTGTTCTGTCCCCGGCCTTCCCAGGTGCCCAGGAATGTGAGCAGTGAAGCGCTGACCAGCGCGATTGCACCGGCTTGAATCCGGCCGCGCAGGCTCATGGGAACCACACTCGCAGCAATGCCGGTACGGCCATTTGCAGCACAGCGCCGACGAGCGTCAGGATGGTCAGCAACCGTCCAACCTTCGAGCCGATCACGTTGACCGCCACGGTCAGCTTCTGCTGGCCCTGGTTCAGCTCCGAGAGCTGGCCAGCCATGTGTTCAAACTGTTGTTCCAGCTTGGTGACGCGCGTCGGCACGGCTCCGTGCCGATCTTCGATCTCGCTTAATCGATGCTCGATCACAGCCAGTTTTTGTTCCATCGATCCGATGCGTACGGCGTCTGTCGTCATCAGCGCTTACTCTGTTCGTGGTCGGTCTGGCACGGGACGCACCGCGTCATGCCGCCCAACGCCTGGCGCGCCGGCGGGATCTCGTTGTCGCAGTCCTGGCAGAGGGTCAGGCTTGGCCCGACCGGCCGTGGCTGCTGCAGCTGGGCCTTGATCGCCTGGTCACGCTGGCGTTGCTCCAGTTCCTGGGCGCGGTCGAACCAATCCACCATCAGCGCAGGCCCTCGATCTCTTTGGCGTCGAGGTATGGCACGCCGTTGATGTGCACAAAGTCCGGACTGGTGACGTCGAACGGCACCTTGTGTTTGCTCTTTTCACCACCCTTCGGATCGATGCCCAACAGGCTGGAAATCTTCACCTTGCAGCCGAAAGCTTCGACGCGCAGTTCCTCTTCTTCACCGGCCTTGGCGAAAAACACCGCGTCGAACGGTTTCAAGGCGCGGAAGCTTCCGGCCGATCGCGCCGCGTCGATCAGCAGGTTGAAGTTGGTGGTGTCCAACTCGAACTCACCGGCCGCTGCCACATCGCCTTCCACATAGCCATCCGGCACGCCCCGGGTTTGCGCCACCGCCGAGTTGTCGGTGATGTCCAGGGTGCAGTTCTCGACGTGCAGCACCAGGTCGCCCAGGCTCACGTCGAAGTTCTTACCGCCGATTTTTGCCATAGGGCGTTACTCCGTTTTGTCGGTGGAAAGATCAAGGGCGATGTTCGCCGTGAGGTCTTTCGGGCAGTTGAGGGGTTTGACTTTGATGAAGGCGGCGACCTTTGTTTTGCTCAGCCAGCTCAGCACCAGGTCGCCGTCTTTTGGCGGCTCGATGTCACCAGGGAACACCTCTCCGTTGAACGTGGTGGACTTGGCCATGGCACGCAGCGGCGCCATCAGTTGGTTGGTGTTGACCGCCATGCTGTTGGGGGTGCTGTTCAAGCGGCGATCGGCCACACGGCGAATCAACAGGGGCCGGATCAGACGTGCCGCCTTGTCGGTAATGCGCAGGTATTCAACGACCTGAAAGTCACTCGCAGGGGTGTCGAGCATGTTGCCGTCGCCCCAGTACACGCCCTGGTAATCGGGATACGTCTGCGACACGGAGAACCGCGCCCGATCCAAGTCGCTGCGCACGGCAGACGGCAACGGAACCTTGTCGCCGTCGACCGGCACAGGGCCGAGACCCAACACAGGGCCGGTGGCCACACGCATAGGACTGTCAGCAATGCTCACGGCCGCGTTGGCCAGGCGTCCGGCCAGCACACCCTGGTCATTACCGTGAAGTTGCGGCACGACCAGGACACGTGGTGCCGCCAGATTTGCCACCAGCGCCTTGTGTTCAATCACGTACTGCGCCCAGGTCTGTTCGGGGGTGATGCCGACAGCGCTGGCCATGACGAAAACGCGACGGCCGTAGGTGTTGTTCAGCGATACGGCCGCGTCATGCATGGCCGACAGCTCGCCAGCAGTGGCGACTGGTTTGGTAATCACCACGGCCTCTACCGAAATGCCTTGCTGTTGAGCCTTTTCCAACGCTTCCTGCCAATTGCCCTCGGCACCGACCGGCGCGGCGACGCACGCCCAGCGCTGCCCGCCATTGAGTTTGGCGGCGGTGATTTGGGTTTTCAGATCGCTGGACGGAATGCCCAGGGCGGTGTCCAGGTCGCTGTCGGTATTCAGCGAAATGAACTGGCCGACGTTCTTGCCGGCCGGGCCGATGAAAAGGAAATACCGCTCAATCTCTGTTACGGCACCCTGGCCTAGATTGAGATTGTCGACGGTGACTTGACCGAGTGCCATGCAGTGCCTCGTTAGCGGGGTGAATGTAGGATTTGTTGCAACACCTGGTTAACCAGCAGGCTGGTGTCGCGGTCGGTGTTGATACCGATGAACTGGCGCTTCGGGAGCGTTATTTCCCAGCTCTGCGCACCAGTGGTTTCGCTTCGCTCGTCGTCCAGGATGCGGATCAACAGCCCCGCCTTGGCGTAGTTCACATGCTCTTGAATCCACGCCACTGACGGCCGAGTCAGCGTCTTTTTGCCCGCCTGGCGCACACGGAATCCCAACCGGCGCAGGCGCTTTGCCTGCTTGTCGGTGGCGGCCAGACCAGGTGGGGTTTTGTTCCAGCGGCGCATCTGCGCAGCGGTACGGCGCTCGCTGACGCCGTGGTGTTGCTGCGCGGCGACCCAGCGCGTCAGCGCGTTTTTCCAGCCCAGTTCGGCTTCGTCGGAGCTGACACGGGTCACCATCATCAGCTTGGCCAGACCGGCTTCCATCTTTTTTTTGCCCTTACCGGAACCCTTGCGCGCCTCGAAAGGTGAGCCGTCCAGGTTCCGCTGATCGCGCACACGCTTGCGGCTCATCGTCCGCACGCGCTTGGTCACGTTGTTCAGCAGGCGCCGGCGCAGTTGGGGCGGCAGGCTGAGCAGTGCCAGTTGCTCGCGCACGCCCAGGTAACCGCGTGCATCGAGTTCGAAGGTGCTACGCCCCGCCATCGGTGGCCACCTCGCCGCGCTCAGCGACCCACAGATCAAACGGCACAAATGCCCAGGTCTTACCGAAAGCCTGGATCTCGCCGACAGGGTCTTCGGCCAGGTATTGCGGCTCGACGAACTCCAGGGTGATATCCACGTCGGCCAGGTCGTTGTCCAGCATCTCGACGGCGAACAGCGGCGCCGGCAGTTGATGCCGATCGCGGCCGGGATCGTTGTTTTCCAGCCAGCTCCCGATCAGTGCCATTAGCCGCGCCGGGTGATCCGCGAAGCGCTCCAGGATGATCGCAGCGCGATAGCGCATGTCGCCCAGGTGCATGCCGTCCACGTCGGGCTTCCAGACGAGTTCGAGGGTGACTTGCTCGGTCCAGCTATCGAGCTGTTCAGGTTCGACCAGGCGGCGTTCCAGCAGATAGGCGGTCAGTTTCTGCAGCTTGGTCATAGCAGCGCCGCCGTGATGCGGCCACGGCCCTGCAGGGCGCGCACGGCCTGCTGGCTGAAAGCCAGGAACGTGTCTTCACGCTCCGGCGCTTCCTTGCCGGTGTTCTCGGCACTTTCGCGTCGGGTCACGGTGGGAAACTGCTGCAGCGCGCTGGCCTTTGCACGACAGTAAACGGCGCGCTTGTATAGCTTCGTCTTCAAGGCCCGCTCAGGCAGCAGCGTGGAATCTGCAGACTCAACGTTGGTGACGCCGACGGTTTGCCAGCGGACTTTGAGCTTGGCCAGGTCGGTGTTGACCTCAGCCATCGCGATGCTCAGTGCGTCGGTCAGCAGCTCGCCCAGGAACTCCGCCGGCAGGCGGTAACCCTTCTGGAACTCGGACACGGAGAGGTCCGGCCAAAAGCCGTCGTTCTCAATCGTCTGTTCCACAAAAGTGGTGGGTTTGCCGGAAAAGCTCATTGCTGGCCGCTCGAATTAGGGCGGGGAGACTGTTTTTCGTGGGGCTGGCCATAAATGGCAGACACACGTCCACAGTTCCCCGCTGGGGGGGTAGTCGGTTATCGGGCGCCGTTGGTGGCGGTTACTTGTTTGGCCAGTGCCTTGCGGCACTTCTCGATGCGGGTGTCGTTGCCGGCCTTCGAATACAACTCAGTGGAACGCTCAAGATGCTTGAGCGCGGTTTCCCACTGTTCGGCCTCCATGGCGCGCATGCCGATCAACTTGTGGTACTTGGACGGGATCTGTTCGGTCAGCTCCCATTCACCATCGACACGCGGCAGCAGGTCGGACAGGTACGGCTCCGGGCTGCGCTGGGCGCTGTACTCGGCATAAGCCCATTCGATCACGGCGTCCGCGACGAAGGTCTGCACGTCGCGGCGCTTGAAACGCTCTGGCATTTCCTGGCCCTGCTCGATCGCGAAGTCCGCCAGCTCCAGCCCGTCTTCGAACTGCTCGGTGTCGAACAGCCAAATCATGACCTGCACCAGGACGCGGTTCGGCATCACCAGGCCCGATTCCATGTAACGCTGGATGAAGTCCTGGTACTTGGGCAGCAGTTCCTCACGCTTGAGCGACTGCTTGCTGGCCAGATTCTTGAGCGCGCTCAGGCGCTCCAGATCCTGATCCAGGGACGCTTCCATCAGCAGCAAATGTTTGCGGGCATTGGCCGGACTGCTCAGCGCTTCCGCCGGCGAGTACGCCAGCGGTGCCGCTGCGGCAGCGGCTAAGGCGGCGCCCCCCAAGGCCTGGATGCGGCGTTTGTGCGCAAGGGCCAGGCTCACTTCACCAGCTCCACGTTCTCGGTCATCGCGAATTTCTCCAGCTGCTCGATCACGTAGCCCTCGTTGCGGCTGTTGTAATCCTCGACACGGGAGCGCTTGGAGTTCTCCACGGTCTGCTTGCGCCAGCTAGAATCCTGGAAGTAGATCGACAGGTTGTCCCAGCTGGTGACCACCACGGCGTTGACCGGGAAGAACGGCACGCTGAAGCTCGGCAGGCCGCCGTAGGTGGCGATCACCTGGGCTTCTTCGATGCGCTCTTTTTCGGTCGGCACGTCGCCTTGTTTGGCGTACAGCTTCGCCTTGTCGGCTGCCAGCAGGTCAGTACCGATAATGGCGATCAGGTCGCCGCCATCACGCAGACGTTCGTCCACCATCTGCTTGGTGTCATGCACCAGAGCATCGAGGTTGGCGTAGTCGCCATCAACGCCCAGGACTACCTTGCCGGCGGTCTTGCCTTCCTTCAGAACCTGAGCCGGAATCTGCTCACGCGCCTGCTGCAGCCAGCCCTTGTTCACGTCCTGCAACATCGGGAAAGCGGCAATATCGGTCTGCGGGGCGGCGTGGGTACCATGGAAACCGACCATGATGCGGTCCAGAGCGATCTGCTTCTGCACCGCAGCGGAATAGCGCTGATGGAAGTCCGGGAACTTGGCCCAGGCGTCGATTTTCGCGTACGGCAGGCCTACGTCGGATTCGGTCGAGGACAGTTCGTAGGTGGTCTGATCCAGCGCCGAAATGTCTTTGGCTTCGCGGTCAGTGGTCTTGGTGTTGGTGCGGCCGGTGACCGGGCCAGATACACCGATAAACACCTTTTGACCTTTGATCTCGATCACCGGAATGACGTTGATACGCTGCAGGAAATCCGACTTGGCGGTAATCGCGTCGTTCAATTCCTGGGCGATCGTCGGATCTACACTGAACTGCTTGCTGGCCAACTCAACGCCATAGGTTTCGGCGATGTCGAGCTGCAGCTGTGCATACATTTTCGCGCCGTAGGCGCTCAGATTGGCCATGTCAGAGCACCCGCGCTTTGGCTTTGTCAGTGGCGCCCGTGGTGCGCGGCAGTTGACGGCCAGTGGTGGTGTTCTGCAGTGCGGTGAACTGCTTTTGAAGGTTCGACAGTGCAGCCAATACGGCCTTGTTGGAGCCGCCACCCTTGCGTGCGAACTCGCGCTCTTCTTCTGCAGTGGCGACGATTTCGTCCACTGCCGCGCTCACGTCGTCGATCGGGGCTTGATCGGGTTCTGGTGCCTCTTCGGCTGCAGGCTCGATCACGGCCTGAATGCCGGCAGCGACGACCAGCAGCTGCGCCAGCAGGGCCTTCAAAGCCGTTGCGGTAGCTTCATCCATTGGGGGTTTGCTCTCGGTTTGTGGGGTGGTTGGTTCAGTGGCTTCTTCGAGGCCGAAGCGCTTGAACAGGCCTGTAAATGCGGCGAGCAATTTGCTGATCTCGCCTTGAGGCTGCGATTCGCGCAGCGGGCCAAGCTCATGGGAGGCAGCGAAGTACGCGTCGTCGTGGGTCTTTTTGGAAAAGTAGAGTTCCTGGGTGCCCAGGCTGGCCGGCGAGTCGGTGACTGCCAGACCGGTCAGATAGGCCTTACCGCTGCCGGCGAAATTCGGGGTGATTTCGATGCTGCTGAACAGCTTCTGGCCCTGGTCATTGAGGTACAGCAGCCGATCGTTAGGTTTCAACTGTGCTTCCAGACCGACTTGGCCTTGCTCCAGATCGTCCGCTTCTTCGACCAAACGCACGGCAAAGACGGTGCCGTGCGAGCCCTGCCAGCGTTCGTGCTCACTCCAGATCACGGCGGTGTATTTGGACGGTTTGTAGGTTTCGGCGATATCGCGCAGTTCCTGGGGAAGGATCTCGCGGCCATCAGCGGTGGTGCCGCTGGTGGCGACACGTTTCCAGAATGAAACAAGGGAACGGGGCATGAGGGGTAACTGCACTCAATCGTTGAATGAGCCGCCACGATAGGGAGCCGTTTGCCCCCAAACAAACGGTACAAATGCGCCCTTCTCCTATATCCGCGATATAGGCTGATCACGGAATTTAACTCCACGTTTCCAGCGTTTTCGCCGCATAGACTGCGGTCCATGAACTACCCGACCGAAGTCAAAGAAGCCGCCAAACGCCTCTACCTACGCCGCTGTTCGGTGAAGGAAATCCAGGCGCATTTGAAGCTGCCCAACATCCGCATCGTCTACTACTGGATCCGCCAAGGATGCTGGGACGAGATGCTGACGGACGAGGAACCGCTGACCGCCATCAGCCGGCGGATCACCTTGATCCTGGAGAAAGTCGACACGCTGACCAAGGGCGAACTCGACGAATTGGAGCGCCTGACCACCCTGCGTGAACGCCTGATTAAGCAGTCGGCGAAGCCCGCACCGGCGGTGGCGTCCGAAAGTCCGGACGAGCCCCGGGAACGGCCCTCAGGCCAGCGCCGCGATCGGGGCGATGGCGGCGGCAAGAAGCGCGAAAAGAAGGCCAAGAACGACATCAGCGGCCTGACCGAAGTGGACTTCCTGGATAAGTTCATCTCCAAGATGTACGGTTACCAGAAAGAGCTGTTCGCGGCGAAACAGAACCCGCTGACGCGCCGAGTTCGGAACATCCTCAAAAGCCGCCAGGTAGGCCTGACCTATTACTTCGCCGGCGAAGCGTTCATGGATGCAGTGCTGAGCGGTGACAACCAAGTGTTTCTCTCCGCCAGCCGATCGCAGTCGGAGATTTTTCGCAGTTACATCATCCAGTTCGCCCAGCAGTGGTTCGGCATCGAGCTAACGGGCAACCCCGTCACTCTCAGCAACGGCGCCGAACTGCGCTTCCTCAGCACCAACAGCAGCACCGCCCAGGGCTACCACGGCCACGTCTACGTGGACGAATATTTCTGGATCCGCGACTTCGAGAAATTGAGCACCGTGGCCAGCGCCATGGGCACGCACAAGAAATGGCGTAAAACCTATTTCTCGACGCCCAGCGCGGTGTCGCACCAGGCGTACCCATTCTGGTCGGGCGAAGAGTTCCGCAACAGCAAGCGCGGCAAAAAGGCCGGCGGCGTCTGGCCCAGTGAGACGGCCTATACACAGGGCGCGCTGTGTCCGGACGGCCAGTGGCGCAAGACCATCACCCTGGACGATGCGATCGCCGGCGGCTGCGATCTGTTCGACCTCGAGCAGCTGCAGCTGGAGTACGACGAGGACAAGTTCCAGCAGCTGTTCTACTGCAAGTTCATCGACAGCACCCAAAGCGTTTTCAGCCTCAAGGATCTTGAGCGCTGCTACTCGGATCTGTCGTTGTGGGAGGACTACAACCCGGACTTGGATCGCCCATTTGGCAACAGCCCGGTCTGGCTCGGCTACGACCCGAGTCGCACCCGCGACGACGCCACCTGCGTGGTCATCGCGCCGCCGCTCGAACCCGGGGCGAAGTTCCGGATCCTGGAAAAGCACAGCTGGCGGGGACATTCGTTCACCTACCAGGCCGCCCAGGTCAAGAAGCTGACCGAGCGCTTCAACGTGCAACACATCGGCATCGACGTCACCGGCGTGGGATACGGCGTGTTCGACCTGGTGCGCGACTTTTACGCGAAGGCGACGCCGATTCACTACAGCCTTGAGGCGAAAAACGCCCTGGTACTTAAGGCCCAGGACACGATCCAAGGCAGCCGCATCGAGTGGGATGCTGGCTGGACCGACATCGCCCAGGCCTTCCTGACCATCAAGCGCGGCGCCACCAACAGTGGCCAGATTACCTACAGCGCTTCGCGCACCGATGCCACCGGCCACGCCGATATTGCCTGGGCGGTAATGCACGCCTTGGCCAACGAACCCCTAAATACCAACAAGCGGCGCCGCAGCCGTTACGTCACGAGCACCCACAGCAGCCATGGCCAACCACAAACGCAAAAATCCACAAGCAGTTCAACAACCGCAGCAGCCCCTGCGCAGCTTTACGTTCGGGGAGCCCGAGCAGGTGCTGTCCGGCAACATCGGCGAGTACGTGGGTGTGTTTCCCAGCGACGACGGCAAGATCTACAAGCCGCCGGTGTCGCGTGTCGGCCTGGCCAAGCTATTGCGCGCCAACGCGCACCACGGTGCCATTCCGAAGTTCAAGCGCAACCTGCTGCTGCGTGAGTTCATTGCCTCCCCCGGCTGCTGCACGCAGACCATGGGACGGGCTGGCCTGGACTACATGGTGTTCGGCGAGGCGTATCTGCTTCGCCATAGAAATGCTTTTGGCCAGGTGCTGGAGCTGCAGCACCTGCCGGCGATCAACATGCGGGTCAAGGTGGGTGGCGGGTTTGTGATGCTGCTGCCCGACAACAAAGAAATGGAGTTTGAAGAGGACGAGATCGAACACGTCCTGGACTACGACGTGGAACAGAATATCTACGGCGTGCCGGACTACCTGGGCGGACTGCAGGCGTTGCTACTCAACGAAGCCGCGACCCTGTTCCGCCGCAGGTACTACAGCAATGGCGCGCACGCCGGCTACATCTTCTACACCAACGACCCCGACCTGACTGAGGAGGACGAGGACGAGCTGCGCGCACAGATCAGTGCCAGTAAGGGTGTGGGTAACTTCCGCTCGATGTTCGTCAACATTCCCAACGGCAAGGAAAACGCGATCCAGATCATCCCCGTGGGGGACTTTCAGGCGAAGGACGAGCTGGAGAAAGTCAAAAACATCACCCGAAACGACGTCATCGCGGCCTGGCGGATGAACCCTGCACTGGCCGGCATCATCCCGGAAAACACCGGCGGCTTCGGCGATATCGAGAAGATCGATCGGGTGTACACAAGCAATGAGATCCGGCCGATCTGCCAACTGTTCAATCAGCTGAATGAAACGCTCAGAGAAGACAGGCGATTTAGCTGGCAACCTGGAGAAAAAGCAGTTGATACAACTACATGAATAAGAAAGCAAAGAGAACAACACTACATATTGTGGCAATATTGCGACGATCAGCTGCCCCTGGGGAGGGACAAAATGAGAGTTGTATGCAAATGCGGACACAAAGGCCGAATCGCTTCGCGGGAAGAAGTGACCATGGATTTTGTGAAGCTGTACTGCCAGTGCCTGGACGCAAAGTGCGGGCATACCTGGGTGGCAAACCTGACGTTCTCACACACGTTGAGCCCATCGGCGCAGTCATTCGAAAGGATGTTGTTCGACCGCCTGCGGGACATGCCAATCGCGAAACAGCGGGAGCTGTTCGAGCAGTTGGGGTCGCAGGCCGCAGCGTAGCGTCAGACCGCCGATGCGGAAGCATCGGCGATCGAAATCATTCAAAAAATGGGGGTCAGTTCCTTACCGGCTCTTTCGGATAGATTGCCAGTATCTCGGCCACCCTGCGGACTTGTTGTTGCTCCACATGACTTAGCCGGCGGTACAGATCGATCAGACGACGCTCAATATTGGTGAGCTCGGTTGTGTCGAACTCAGTGGTATCAAACGAGATTTGATCGTTCTTCTTGCGATCCAACATGCTTACTACTCCATAACGTGCATTGCTGAATCAACGTTATCGGGGCGGCAAACTGGTTTGAAACGGGGACGCGACTAATGAGTCATGTGCTTTGTTGCAAGTTAAGACCTATGACGGGCCGCGTCGTCTGCCATGGCTTCAAGAATGCGGCGAATCGCTTTCTGGTCATCCTCTGGAATGCTTCGGTACTGCTTTACCAGGCAATCTTCGACGGCACTCAAAGCATTCTCAGCCAAGGTCGTACGGACGCCGGTAAGGATGTAAGGAATATCGAAGCCGAAGTGAATTGCGACCTTATTCAGATAAGACGCTGTCGCATCGCTTGTCCCTGCCTCGTAATTCGCCTGGGTTCGCTTCGCAACGCCGATCGCGTCGGCGACTTCTGCCTGCGTCATAGCGCATCGCTTCCGTTCTTCCTGCAGCCGGGAACCAATCTCTTCGGAAAGATGCAAAATTATTCATCCCATATATTTACAAATGCACCTAAGTGCATCATTCTGCATTTCATACCACATGAAATTGCACGGATTTGCACTATGCCGAAGACAAGCATCAGCGAGCAAGCCCGCCAACAAGCGCGGGAAGCATTAGAGAAGCGCGGTCAATCCGCGAAGGACTTTGCTGCACTGAACAATCTGAATCCCAGCACCGTGTATGCGGTGCTGAGTGGCCAGAGCCATTGTCGCCGTGGGGAGGCACATCGCGCCGCCGTGTTACTAGGCATCAAAGACGGCGTGATCGAACAGTAATGGCACTGGCCAACAGGGAAAAGTAGAAGATGAAAAGCCCAGTTCTAAAAACTCGCAAGGAAACGATGAGCGAGATCATCCGAAGCTATCAAGGCGGACGAGAAGGCGCTGCAGCACGCTTGGGAATGAAGGTCAAAAAGTTCGACAACCACGCCTACGAAAACGCCGGCTGCAGCCCTCTGAGTGACGCCCAGGTCTACACGCTCGAGCAGGACTGTGGCACGCACCACTTTCCGAACTATGTCGCAGCACTGTACGGCGGTCTGTTTGTGCCAGTGGCCGATCCCGAGACGCTGGACAACGTCGAGATGTACACCCGCTCAGTGCAAGTAGCGGCGAAACGTGGCTGTGTTGACCAGGCCATTGCCAAGGCTCTTGAAGACGGTTCGATCAACACTGAAGAAGCTGAACTGATCCTCAACGCCCACAACCTCCACATGGCAGCACGGCACGCGGAAGTGCTGGCAGCCATTGACCTGTATCGCGCCAAATCGGGGAACGGCCTATGAACAATCTGCCTGCAGCACAGGAATATAAGGACATGCTCAAAGCCGCGGCGTTGGTGTTCCTTGAGAGGCATCGGTGCGAACACCTGAGCGATGATCAGCAGTTGCTCAAACGCGCCGTTCAACACCTGGTATCGGATTATGACGTACTGACCCCGACCGCCGAAAAGGTGGTTCATCTGGCCTACAGCGATCTGTCTGCAGTCAGCGATCGGCAGCGACTAGACGTCCTGACAAGCACACCGACCCACACCGTTATCACCGATATCGCCACCGGCGAAGTTTGGGCTGTCCCCGTTAGCCTGATTTACGAACGCATTCTTAACGCACCGGACAACGGGCGTTTTCGCGTAACCACCCCGTAACCCCCAACCAATAAATCCCAATCCCCCACCCGCGTGGGTTTGGGTGAGCTGCGCCCGAAATTGAGGTTTGACGATGGAAAACGCCATGAACATCAACGCAAAACTGACGCCGGACCAGGCCGAAGCGCTCTTGGCCAACCTGCGCGAGCAATACCGTCTCAGCCTCAATGAACTCTGGTACGCAGACCAATACCGCCTGATCCCGGACGGCCTGCGCCACGGATCAATCCTCGCCAACTGCCCCGTGATGGCCGCTCAGAAACACCTGATCGGCGCCCTCACCATTTGCCTCAAGACAGCGAAATAACCATGAAAGAGCAACTGCGCAGCGACGTAATTGAGCGCCTGAAAACCGATTACGGGCTTAAGCACCGGGCAAACACCGACTACATGCGCGGTGGCACTTGCCCGAAATGCCGCCAGAAAACCCTGTACACGCGCTATTCGGCACCATGGCTGGTGATCTGCGGCAGGCCTGAAAAGTGCGCCCATACCCTGCATGTGAAGGAGCAATACGACGACCTGTTTGAGGACTGGAGCAAGCGAGCTCCGGCAACTGATCAAAATCCGAATGCGACCGCCCGCGCCTATTTGGAGTTTGCCCGGGGCTTCCGTATTGAACTGATCCAGGGCTGGTTCACCCAGGAAAGTTTTTACTCCGCCGAACACAACGCTGGCAGCGCCACCGTTCGCTTTGCCCTGGAGAAAGGAGGCTGGTGGGAACGACTGATCGATCGGCCGCATCGCTTCGGAAAAATGAAAGCGCGGTTTAAGTCGAAGGACAGCTATCGCGGGGTCTGGTGGTGCCCGCCTTGTGTTGATCTGCTGGAAACCAAAGAGATCTGGATTGTTGAGGGCATCTTCGACGCCATCGCCCTGGTTCACAACGACATCGCGGCCGTGTCGGCCATGTCCTCGAATGCATTCCCTGAAGAATCGTTGCGGGCGCTCGCTCGCAGCCGGGAGGGGACGCTGCCAAAGCTGGTTTGGGCGCTCGATAACGAACCTGGTGCCCACGCCTACACCAAGCGCTGGGCGAAGCAGGCGCGAGCCCTAGGATTCGTCTGCGAGGCCGCGCAGATCCCGCTTCGCGACGGCCGGAAGACCGACTGGAACGATCTGCATCAGCGCTGGGGCTTCATCGAAGACGAGAGCGAGCGAGCCGATCAGGTCGCGGCCGACCTCAAGCAAGTACGCCACCAGGGCGCGCTGCTACTGGCCGAGAGCGCAGCCGAGAAGGCGCTGCTGATGTACGACTGGAACAAGCGCGGGGAATTTCACCTCGGCTTCGGCAACCGCCTGTACTGGTTCAAGTTGGACATGGAGAAATTCAACCGGGCGATGCAGGACATCGAGGACAGCGAGAACCACGACGACCAGCTGCTCAACCAATCACAGCAACGCGAGAAAGCACTGCAGCAGTCGGGCAGCGTCGTCGAGATCGCCAACTGCTACCCACAGGCCCTGTATTTTCAGCGCAACGAGATTACAGACGAGTCCTGGTACTACGTGCGCGTTGACTTCCCGCATGACTCCGAAAGCGTGAAAAACACCTTCACCAGCGGCCAGCTTTCAGCTGCCAGCGAATTCAAAAAACGACTGCTCGGTATGGCTGCTGGCGCCATGTACACCGGTAGCGGTCAGCAACTGGACAAACTTATGAAGGATCAACTGTTCGGCATCAAAACCGTATCGACGATCGACTACGTTGGCTACAGCAAGGAATACGGCTGTTACGTCTACGGCGACATCGCCATCAAGGAGGGCGTCACCTACAAGGTCAACAGCGAGGACTATTTTGAGTTCGGAAAACTTCGCCTGAAGACGCTGCAGAAAGGCGTGCCCATCAAACTGCAGCGTGATGGGAAAGACTTTGACGAACAGTGGCTGCAGTTACTGTGGACGTGCTTCGGCGCGCAAGGCCTGGTGGCGTTGGTGTTCTTCTTCGGCTCGCTGTTCTGCGAGCAGATCCGCGCACGCTACCAGTCGTTTCCATTCCTGGAAGCCACCGGCGAGGCCGGCGCCGGCAAGACTACCCTCCTTAATCTACTGTGGAAGCTGCTCGGCCGAGAAGGCTATGAAGGCTTTGACCCGATGAAGTCCACGAAAGCCGGTCGATCGCGATTGATGGGGCAGGTGTCCGGCATGCCCGTCGTATTCCTTGAGGCCGACCGTCACGGCGACGATCGATCTCACGCCAAATCGTTCGAGTGGGACGAGCTGAAGGACTTCTACGGCGGCGGCACCCTGGCCACCAAAGGCGTGAAGACCGCCGGCAACGAAACTTACGAACCACCGTTTCGCGGGACGATCGCCATCAGCCAGAACGCTGCCGTTGTCGCCCATGAGGCGATCATGACGCGGATCGTGAAACTGCATTTCATCCGGCCAACAGTGACCCCGCAAAGTCGCGCAGCAGCGGACAAGTTGAACGCTCTGGACGGCGGCACGCTCAGCCACTTCCTGCTTCGAGCAGTCGGCAAAGAGTTCGCCATCCTCGAGCTATTCGCCCAGCGCATGCCAGAACACGAAGCCAAGCTGCGCCGCCTGCACACCCACTGCTTCGCCTGCGGCACCGAGTTCCCGAACGAACAAGGCAACTGCAGCAGTTGCGGCTATGACTTGCGCGGGTATATCCGCGTCGAGCGAATCAGCAAGAACCACGCTCAACTGCTCGCCCTGCTCGATGCGCTGCGTTTGCTCCTGAAACTGGACGAGCCTCAGGTGGCAGCAACACAGCGCCAGATCGTGCGCATGGCGATCGAGCGCCAGGCCTCGATCAGCTCCGACCACCCGGCCGTTGCCGAGTTTTGGGAGGTGTACGACTACCTCGAATCGCTCAGTGAGGACCCCCTGGTCGACCACAGCAGCGACCCAAGCATTATCGCGATCAACCTCAATGAATTCAGCGAGCGCGCCGCAGAACACAAACAGAAGCTGGCGGACGTGGCCACCCTGCGCGACCTGCTCAAGGAGTCTCGATCCCACAAATTCCTGGACGCAAACAAGGCAGTACACAGCGCAGTCAGGGCAGCAATGAACAGCAGAACACCACTGGCGCCAGGTCGTCCCACGACGGTCAAGTGCTGGACTTTCAAAGCATAAGGGAGGCTATACCGATGCAAATCCAAGTCTTTATGGGCAATGCCGGCGACGGTAAGACGAGCAAACTGCAGGAAATCCAGGATCGATTGGAATGGATGGGCGAAAGCCACCCGGTCATTCAGGCCGGTGCATATGGCGAGGATGGTTTGCTGCAGATTCTGGAAGTTCGAGCTGCAGCTGGCCAGCGCGAGCTCCTCGTAGACGAGTGCAACCCTCAGCAGATTTTGAGCGTGCTGGAGTGGCAAGCGTGCACTGAGGAAGATCCTGATTACGCCGACCTGGTTATCCACCTGGCCCGCCAGGACTGACGGGTAAGAGAAACGATGTCGAGGAGTTGGCCCTCCCCGACATCAACCACCACTGAGGGCAACACCATGCAAGCACAGCACCAAAGCAGCAGCGATTCAAAGGCTAACACATTGGCCAACATTGACGCCCAGTCCGCCCGGCATCTGATGGCCATTCGGATTGTCGGCACCGCGTTGTTCGACTACCAGGTGCGGAAAACCGCTGATGCGCGGATCCGCCTTGAGTGCCTTACCGGCTTCGCCAAAGAGCTTGGCGACATCGATGCGGCTGAGTTCGCCGTTGTGGCTCAGCTGTTGGCTGGCGATTCATCGCCGAGGCACGACACGACTGATCGGACTTTTACACTTGAAGGAGCAACACTATGAAAACGTTATTTGTCCTCATGGCCCAATACGATGGCCAAGTTGTGATTCCCTTGGATCGAGTTTGTAAGGACTATTTCACCCATCTCACCACGGATATGTTCCAACGCAAGGTGGGGGCCGGACAAATAAAAATCCCCATTACGCGCATGGAACCGAGCCAAAAAAGCGCAAAGGGGATTCACATTACAGACCTTTCTGAATACCTGGATGCTCAGCGCGCCGCTGCCGTTAAAGAGAGCAATCAGCTGAATAGCGCACCACGCAGTAGCTAATTCACTTCAGCGTCCTGGCGCCCAACTTTATGGGCGCCTGTAGGATCTTCTCGTACCACTCCCATTTCGCATATGCATCACCTCGCCCCCGCAAATGGGTATAACGCCGCATTGAATTCCAATCGCGATGCCCCGACACACTCGCTACCCGAGGAATATCCCAGTCCATTTCGAATAGCCGGCTAACGCCATCGTGGCGTAGGTCATGAAAGTGCAGGTCCTCAATGCCAACCATATGGCACGCTCTGGTCCATGAAGCGGATACAGACTCCGCACTGTACGGAAATATCTCAGGTAGGACCTTCGGCATGGTTTGTAAAATTGCCCACGCTTCCGGCGGTAAATGGCACCAGACATCGTTGCCGATCTTCTGACCAGGGTTTTTCATGTCCCGCACCAACACCCGCTTGCTTACTTCATCTAAATCCGCCCATTGAATCCGCGTAATTTCCTCCTGGCGACGCGTTGAAAACAACGCAAACCCCGTCATTTTGAGCATATTGATTGAAGTTGGGCGACGGGCTTGGATACCCTGAAAATGTTTGAGTAGCTTGTCGAGTTCATCCAAAGTCGGGCGTCGGTCGCGCTCCCGGCTTTTCATGTTGTACCCCAGCTTTTTCAACACCCGCCGGGCATCCGTCATTGCGTGCGGATCGACCTCGTACCCCCAAGCAGGCCGAGCGATCGAAAGTACTGCGCCTAGGTGTGCGAGATCATTACCGGCTGTCTGAGGCTGAACGTTCCCGCCCTCCTTACCCATCCGCCACAACGCATACTCCACCAACTGCTGACTGTTGATGTCCTGGTCATTCAATTTGCCCAGGTATGATTCGCTGATCGCTTTAAGTGTGGCGAGCTTGGTCTTCCCGAGCGGTCGAACCTTTTCCATTTCATCCAGGTAGCGATCGATCATTTCTTTGATCGTCGCGCCTTTGCGATTTGCCCGCTCGATCGCGCCTGGCTGATCCAGTTCCGTTTCGCGCTTTCGAACCCAAGCCTGGGCAGCCTGTTTCCGGGCGAAGGTCTGGCTCTCTTGGTAAACTTGCACACCGTCGCGAAACAGGCGTATCTGTGCCGTGTAACTGGTGCTGCCGTCGGTGCGTTTCCGTGCTCTGATCGTGGCCATGGTCAACTGGTACAATTGCTAAAGGGGTTGGTACATTGTACCAATGACCCTCAAAAAACGCCCATTTACCCCCTAAAACCGGCTTTGAACACGTAGAGCAAAATGGTACAGAAATCAGCTACATACCCAGTAAATTCAAGCTCTACAGTGTCTAGACGCTTTAGCGTTGCACCTATGATGGATTGGACCGATCGTCACTGCCGTTTTTTCCTACGCCTGCTCTCCAAGCACGCCCTCCTCTACACAGAAATGGTCACCACTGGCGCGCTCCTCAACGGCGATCACGACCGTTTCCTGCGTCACAACGAAGCCGAACACCCGCTCGCCCTGCAACTCGGCGGCAGTGTGCCGCTGGACCTGGCGATGTGTGCGCGAATGGCGCAGGAGCACGGTTACGACGAGGTGAATCTGAATGTCGGCTGCCCGAGTGATCGGGTGCAGAACAATATGATCGGTGCGTGCCTGATGGGGCATCCGCAGTTGGTGGCCGATTGTGTGAAGGCGATGCGCGATGCGGTGTCGATTCCGGTGACGGTGAAGCACCGCATCGGGATTAATGGGCGGGACAGTTACGAGGAGTTGTGTGATTTCGTCGGTACGGTTCGGGATGCCGGGTGCACGAGTTTTACGGTGCATGCGCGGATTGCGATTCTGGAGGGGTTGTCGCCGAAGGAGAACCGCGACATTCCGCCTCTGCGTTATGACGTGGCGGCGCGGTTGAAGACGGATTTTCCGGAGCTGGAGATTATTCTCAACGGCGGAATCAAGACGCTGGAAGCCTGTCACGAGCATTTGCAGACGTTCGACGGCGTGATGCTTGGGCGTGAGGCCTATCACAATCCTTATGTGATGGCTGAGGTGGATCAGCAACTGTTCGGCAGCACGGCGCCGGTGATCAGCCGGGCCGAGGCGCTGGCGCAGTTGCGGCCTTATATAGCGGCGCATATTGATGCGGGCGGCTCGATGCACCACATCACTCGGCATGTGCTGGGGCTGGGCACCGGGTTTCCCGGGGCGCGCAAGTTTCGGCAGTTGTTGTCGGTGGATATTCATAAGGCTAAAGAGCCTTTGGTGTTGCTGGATCAGGCGGCGGAGTTGC
>Ga0207713_1000424_pt1 | contig 44809 bp, 40 predicted proteins | sample KBSS64metaG_FD_184404 | JGI IMG/M metagenome (GOLD analysis project Ga0207713, IMG submission 184404) | Switchgrass rhizosphere microbial communities from Kellogg Biological Station, Michigan, USA - KBS S6-4 metaG (SPAdes) (version 2) | ecosystem: Host-associated > Plants > Roots > Rhizosphere >... | reverse complement strand
AGATCAACCCCCTCATCAGACGATAGCCATACCCGCGAATGCTCTGTATGGCGTTCGTACCGTACACGTCCTTGATTTTCCCACGCAAGCGGCTGATGGATTTTTCCAGCGCCCGAGGGTCGTAGAATTGGGTGTTCAGCCCCATGATGCTGGCGATTTCATCGTGGCTGAGAATGTGATTGCCGGTCTGCGCAAAGGCTTGCAGGATCTTCATTTCGGCAAAGGAGATATCCAGTTTCTTGCTTGTGTCCGAGAGGCAGATGCGGGTGGGGTCCAGCACCAGGCTGATATCTCGCTGCCATTCTTCGCTGTCGAAGAACTCACCCAGCAGTTCCGCGCTTTCATCGGACAAGGTATTGAGTTTGATACAGAAGTCGGCACCGGCCAGAAAGTACTTGATCTTGTTGTGGGCGCCGCGACCCGTGATCACTGCACAAATAATCGGCTTCAAGTTGTCGTTGCGCAGGTTTTCCACCAGGGCAAGGTTATCTTCGAGTGCCTGAGGGCTGTCGATGATAATGAAGATCGCCCGATACAGGCCGTGATATTCGTTGTGCTGATATGAACTAATGTAGGCGTCGGCTTCAACAGCCACACCGCTCTGCACATGCTTTGCGATTAGCGCGCTAAAGTGTTCAGCCACGCCACGGGTACGACCCAGGGTGAGAACACCTGGTTCGTCGCTTGTGCGGCGCGGGCTTCTAGTCGCTAAGTTACCTGTGAGCATCATGCATTGACTCGAAAAGGTGCTGACATCGGGATGTTAAAGCACCGGTTCTCATCTGTGACTGACAATTGGTAACATTTGGACGAATTTTAGACGTGGCTCCCGAGTTTTCTAACAATAATTAAGCGATTCAAGCTTTTAGTTGATTTTTTCGGGGCTGTGAACTAACGGAATTGAGGCCGTTAGATGGTGGCAATATGGAATGGTGCCACTATTTTGTAATTATCGCGACCTGTTTTTATGTCCCTTGGCCATCACTCAACTGCATACGTATCAGAGCAGTGTGAGGTGGGTCACATTTTATGGGCAGGCCTGTGTTTTGGCTATAACGTCGACAAGTTCACACACGGACGTTTATTAACATGCCTTGAGTGTGGCTTTTGATAAGACATATTCTCCGTCCCCGAGTCGGGCAATGGGTGCGCATCTGCCAATTGTTTTACTTCAGATACTCAATGCCTGAATGCATTTAACAGGGCGCCCGCAAAGAGCGCTCTGACGGAGGATTAATGGATTTACTGACCTTGTTCAAGGTGCTGATTCTTGGGGCGGTAGAAGGCCTGACCGAGTTCCTGCCCATTTCCAGTACGGGCCACCAGATTATCGTCGCCGACTTGCTGGAATTTGGTGGTGAACGCGCCATGGCGTTCAACATCATTATTCAACTGGGCGCCATTCTGGCCGTGGTCTGGGAGTTTCGCCCGAAGATCTTCGAGATCGTCAAAGGCCTGCCGACCCAAAGCAATGCCCAGCGTTTTACCCGCAATCTGCTGATCGCCTTTTTCCCGGCGGTCATTCTCGGCGTGTTATTCGCCGACACGATTCATGAATACCTGTTCAACCCGATCACCGTAGCGGTCGCATTGGTCGTGGGCGGCATCGTGATGTTGTGGGCCGAGCAGCGCGATCATGTAGTGAGTGTCGACCATGTGGACGACATGAAGTGGGCCGACGCGCTGAAGATAGGTTGCGTACAATGCCTGGCGATGATTCCGGGCACGTCGCGCTCCGGTTCCACCATCATCGGCGGTCTGCTGTTCGGCCTGTCACGCAAAGCCGCCACGGAGTTCTCGTTCTTCCTGGCGATGCCGACCATGGTCGGTGCCGCAGTGTATTCCGGCTACAAGTACCGCGAACTGTTCCAGAGCAGCGACCTGCCGGTCTTCGCCCTGGGCTTCGTCGTAGCATTCATCTTCGCAATGATCGCCGTGCGCGGCCTGCTGAAGTTCATTGCGAACCACAGCTACGCCACCTTCGCCTGGTATCGAATCGGCTTCGGCTTGCTGATCCTTGCCACCTGGCAATTTGGCTGGGTGAACTGGACGGCTGCCGCAGCCGCCTGACCTCAGCCGCGCAGGCCGGGCCTCAACGCCCGGCCAGCAACTCCGCCGCCTGATCCAGCAACGCCAGCGGATCCTTGGCCTTGTGGATATCCACCGACAACAACTGACGAAACTTGCGCGCCCCCGGGAACCCGGTGCCCAGGCCCAGCACATGCCGGGTGATGTGATGCATCGCGCCGCCGGCCAGCAAATGCTCGGCTATATAAGGCCGCAACTGCGCCAGCGCCTCGGCCCGGCTGATCACCGGCGCGCTGCTGCCGAACAACTGCTGATCCACCTCGGCCAGCAGATACGGATTGTGATACGCCTCGCGCCCAAGCATCACCCCGTCAAAGGTCTGCAAATGCTCATGGCAGGCCTCCATCGTCTTGATCCCGCCGTTCAGAATGAACTCCAGCTCCGGAAAATCCGCCTTCAACCGCGCCGCCACGTCATAACGCAACGGCGGAATGTCACGGTTCTCCTTTGGCGACAACCCCTCCAGAATCGCAATCCGCGCATGCACCGTAAAACTGGTGCACCCGGCATCCCGCACCGTGCCGACGAAATCGCACAGCTGCTCATAACTGTCCCGCCCGTTGATCCCGATCCGATGCTTCACCGTCACCGGAATCGACACCGCATCCCGCATCGCCTTCACACAATCCGCCACCAACTGCGGATGCCCCATCAGGCACGCACCGATCATATTGTTCTGCACCCGATCACTCGGGCAGCCAACGTTCAGATTCACCTCGTCGTAACCATGCTCCTGCGCCATGCGTGCGCAAGCGGCCAGGTCCAGCGGAACACTACCGCCCAACTGCAACGCCAGCGGGTGCTCGGCTTCGTTGTGACGGAGGAAACGCTCGTGATCGCCGTTGAGCAGAGCACCGGTGGTGACCATCTCGGTGTAGAGCAGGGCGTTTTTCGACAGGATGCGTAGGAAGTACCGGCAATGACGGTCAGTCCAATCCATCATCGGCGCGACGGAGAAACGGCGGGAGAGTGTGACGGGTGTGGCGGTGATTGGGGGCATTGGGGGTACGGAATCGGTGTGGCTGGGAGGTGGGGGAGTTTATCAGGAATGGGAGGAGGGGGCTTGGCGGAGGGAATGGCAGAGTGGTTTAACAGCGTCCGAATTCTGGATCTGATGAGCTCGCTCAACCTGCACTGGATTGAGCGAGACAAATCCGCAGCAGGATTGATAGCATGTGGCTATCAATCTCCACATCCTTGCAGGAACGGAATCCATGTCGAAAAAAATCCATGCGTTAGTGCTTTGCCTGGCCGGTCTCGTTGGCGCTATGCAAAATGCCGTTGCAGCGGACAACCTGTTCAAGAGCTACGCCTACGACACGCCAATCACGAAATACACCGAGGCTGGCGGTTACTATGATTGCTCGGCAGAGGTGGGCGCGCCCGCCCGGTGTATTGATGATGTGGATTTCATTGATCAGAAATTCACTGCTGGCCTGGTGTTCAGCAGTGACAAGCTGATTATGGTTTCCCTGTTCGCGCCCTATGAGCGTGAACTGTTCGGGCGTGCCATCGGTGCGTTGGCCAAGTCGTTCGGTCTGGTCGCACTGGCTGACGGCAAGTCCATGCTGGATCTCGTAGATCTGGCGGCTAAAGCTAAAAGCAAAGATGAGTACACAGCTAAACTCACCAACTACGAAAGTGTCGCTCTAAACGCCAATAATCTGACCTACTCGTTTATTGAGGGCGCTGCCTCGATCAAAGGCACACCTAGCGTTATTGGTTTGATGGCAGCCGCGCCTGCGAATGTCAGGGGCGCTGATCTGATTGTCACGGGCGAGGGCGAGGAATCGGTCATCATGATCAAGTTTTCTTTCCCGAAACTGGACGAGAACAAGCTTGTTGAACAGGCTAAAAAACCGGTCGAATCTTTCTGAGTACGATGCTTTGGCGTGCAAAACGCCTCACCAGCAATAGATAAGGGACAGATTTGTTTGCTCATTTTTTTGCGATAACTAAATCTGTTCCCATTTTTATAGTCCCAATTTTTATAAAGAAAATTTTAATGAAAAAAATTGATTCTGAACTTTTTGATCCGGCAGTTGAACCAATCGAAGAGAAGTTTCATAGGGTTATGAGGGGGGCTATATCAATGATTCCTCTGGTAAATGGTGTTGTTAATGAAATATTTACTTCGGTGCTAGAGTCGCCTTTAAGTAAACGTCGCACTCAGTGGATGCATAGTGTAACCGAGGCTTTAAATGAGCTAACACGCTCTAAGCAAGTGTCGTTAGAGTCTTTGCAAGACAATGATGAATTTATTGATGTTTTGATCCAGGCTACATTGATTGCCCAGAGGACCTCTCAGCAAGGTAAAATCGCCGCACTTCGCAATGCGGTATCAAATTCCTCTAATGCTGAATTTAGAGAAGTTAAAAAGTCTTCGCATTTTTTGAGACTACTTGATTCATTCGATGAATGGCATCTTAAGGTACTCGATTTTTATTATGATGCAAATAAGTACGTTGATCTGCACTCGTCTGAAAATCATAAATTATCAGGGTTGTCTTTGATTAAGAAAGCGTTCCCGGAGTTGGCCGGCGAGCAAGGATACGTCGATAGTATTTGGTATGATTTGAAACATGCAGGATTGATAACACCTAGTGCTCCAGGAGAAATAGGAATTTATCCAGCTTCAGATGGTAATTCTCGCAGCAAATATGGTTGTATGGTAACTCCTTTGGCTGTGGAGTTTTTGAATTTTATCAGTATTAGTGAAATTGGCTCTTCTAGTTCGTTGAGCTGATTAAGTTTTTTCAAAAGTGGGGGGCAGATTTATTTATAGCGATTTTTACCACTTTTAGCGATAAATAAATCTGTCCCCGTTGTTTTGAAGGAAGGTTCACTAAAATTAAAAAGGCTGGGGCACAATTGAATACCATTTCGCCATACACAATTCGCTGTTTCAATCCCCTGATGAAGGGTAAAAAAACCGAAGACTCTTACTCGCCTCTCGGGAAGATAGGTCAGTTCGATATGTACGAGGTTTTTAAATCGTACTTCAAAACGAAGGGTGCTGGATATCATATAATTCAAGCAACTGAGCAAATTTATGCTCTAGCTAGTTTCAATTTTGATGATGTTAAGCGAGAAATTCGAGGGGTCATACGCGCTGGGAGTTATGGCTCCAGAACCGATATAGTAAACATCAAGACGGGCAATATTGATTTTAAGCGTCTCGAGGAAAATGCAGAGGTTTTAAATCATTATGTTCGTTTTTTTGTTCCGGCAGAACTCAATGAGGGGGTGGTGTTACTGCACAACCAAAAAAATGTCGGAGTGAAGACTTTGGTTTATGAGCTTCTGCGAGAAGAGTTTGCGCGTGTCACTGGCAGAGTGTTGCAAATGAACCCCCTCTCTTATGAGAAAGCTTTTGAAGAATGGAAAAAAGCTACAACCAAAGAAATAAAGCTAATTCGTTTTAGCGGCATGAACACCATTGAAGATCAAATTAAGAAAATGGGTCATGATGAGGCTGAGCATACTTATATTATCAAAGCGTCACGAAGCAAAAACCTAGGAACATTTGTCGATTATCTGACGCCCGGTACTCAGCAGAGCGCAACCGTAGAAATTCTAGCGCCGCTTTGCGCCGAGGTGAAGACAGTTGTCGAAATGCATGGCAGGAAACGAACCTTTCGACTCGGGGGCAGTCAGAATAGTCAAGTTTGTGAGGTCGATGTCGATGAGAAAAAAGTTACAATTATCGCTGGTAATCCTCATATGAAAGAGTTCGATGCGTGGTGTAAGGTGCTCCTTAATGAATTTCTTTTCACTATGTATCCTGGGATGGGTATAAAAGTATGAGTAGCAAAGTTAATATTAAGGACATTGTATATGGCCACCTTGGCACGTTGTCGAAGGTCGATGGCGGCTGGTCATGGCTCGATTTCATAACTTTTTGCGTTGTACCTGTCGCTTTGAGTACTGCCAGCGCTATTGTTGGGTTCTCCTTAAATAAAGATGTTTCATCCCTTTTGGTGAATTTCGGGGCGATTTTTACTGCGCTTTTGCTTTCTGTTTTGGTTCTGGTTTATGACCAAGAGAGTAAGCTTGATGATAAAAATCAACGTGATAAAGAGTTACAGCGCCCTGTTGATGCATTTTATACTGCCAAGAAAAAGCTCCTAGATGAGCTGTATTATAATATAAGTTTTTCTATTCTATCTTCTTTGGTACTCATTGCGACCTGTTTTGCTTTTTCGATGGCGGATAGTTTTGTTGATCCAAAGGCAACATCAGCGTCTGTGTCGGCGATATTGTCTAAGCTAGTTTTCACTCCCATAACTGTTTTTATCACGGTTAATTTGTTATTAACTATTGTTATGATCGTTAAGCGTCTCCATTCTTTGCTAAGACCAAAATGATACATGAAATAACGAAGGCCCCGTCAGGGGCCTTTTTTTTGCATTAGCTTCCACTCTCGATCAAACACTGTCCGAGATTTAAAAAAGTCACATGCTTAAAATTTGCTACAAAGCAAACTGGTTTCATAGAAATGTTCAGTGAGAGTGGGCTTGTTGTGGAGGACTATGTCCAATCCATCATCGGCCCGACCTGAATACCACTGCCCAAGGCAGCGATTTGCTAGCCACAAATCCCCAGAGCTTGTTTTAAACAAAAGAACTTGCTCGTTTAAATGAGTTTTGTCGTAGTCATCAAAACCCTACGAATTCTTGCGCCACCCCCTACACCTAAGACAGAATTCGCCGGCTTGTGCGTCTGGGACGCGGGTTTTATCGTTTCCGGGTCACTGAAAACCAGTGATCGGGTTTGGTAGCCCGTGTGTTAGATGTACAGCGTCATCGTCCCCGGTCGTGCTTTCGGGCGGGGTTTATGGTGGTCATGTACAGGGCGTCTTCGGGCGCGCCGGCTCCTAACACCCGGTCTACCAACCTGTTCATGGCCGCCACCCTTCGTTTGGTAGCGAAAGGGTGAAGCCTTCACTAAAAGTGTTAGGAGTTTCATCCATGTTCAAACTAACACCCAACCCACCAGAAACCGATCCAGTTTCCCCCTACAAATTCCCCGATTCACGAACCCTCAACGAGGCCGCCGAGCGCGCCCTCGATCACTACCTCACCCCACAGCAACGGATCATGGGCAGCCACACCCCACACGACCCGATGTACTTCGCCAACCCGGCCTATGACACCGAATCCCTGCTTGCCAACGCCAGCGAATCCCTGGGATCAGCCTCCGAAATGCTCAACAACTTCGCCGCCACCCTGGAACCCGCCCACCGCAAAACCGCCATCGGCATTGCGCAGTTGGTGATGTTGGGGTCTCTGGCGGTGAATCAGGCGCTGGATAACGTCGAGCCGAAGTAGGTCGTTGTGACCCTCTGTGGCAGGCGGGCAGTTTGCTGTCGCGGAGGGTTCGTCACTCGAGCGATGAAGGGAAGGGCAGTAGAGAATGTGCGCATAGCGCTGATTATTTTGGATAGTGCCTGGAGATTTCTTTCCATATGTATCTGTATCGGAACTCAAGCCAACGTATCAGCAGTTTGTCTATTTGGCGTCGATAACGACTGCGCTCTCGGGCTTTCCGATTTTCCCTGATGTCAGACGTTAGTTGTTCAAGGTTGAAAGCAGACCAGATCATCGGGATCACTGTCTCAAGGTTCGAATGGCAGACAGGTGCGACCTCCTCGTAGAGAATTCGCTTTATCTCTTGCGGGTCGTAATTTTGGGTCTGGTGCGCGATGGACTCGTAGTTGACCTCGTTGTCTACAAACGCGTCGGACAGTGCCCAATAGACGTGGGAGCGCTCTTTCTCAGTCGCTAACGCCCAATCGAGCTTGGTGGAAGGTGTCTTCCGAGTGGTTGGTTCAGCCATTTTTGACGTCCTGTCATGCGATGGTGTCAGCCTTGCTTCCAAGGGCGACCGGGAATGTAGCTTTCAAAACGCACCAAAAAACGAGATTGAATTGATTTGTTCTGAAGCTTAGAACCGTAAGCAACTTATCAACTCTGGCATCTCAAGCACCAAAATTAAACGCAATCGAAATCCTTGGCCTCGTCCCTTCAAACCGTCGAACCGAGTGCATCAGCCACGATGGAAACATGATGAAGGTGCCGCTGCTGGCGGCGCAGGTGCTGCTGAAGCCGGCGGTTATGCAGTCTTCGACGCGCATTCGCAGCGCGGGGTTGTAGGTGGAGGCGACCATGCCGCGTGGGTCGGCGAATTCCAGGTCGCCGCCGACGGTCGGGTCGTCTTCTCGGCCGCCGGCGTCCACCCAGTAGACGCCTGACCAGAAGGCGCCCGGATGTCCGTGGAGGGCGTTGCTGTGGCCTGCGGTATTTACGTTGGCCCAGGCGTTGAGTTTCCATTCGAAACTCGGTTCGGTCAGCCCGAATTGTTCGCTGTGTACTGCCGTCATTTGCACGGCGAACGCTTTGGCGAACTTCACGAGAGCGTCGCTGGCTTCTTCGCCCCATTCATGGAAGTCGTTCGCGGACTGCCAGCCGCCGTCGTTGCTGCGCTGGGCGCCGCTGCGATCTTGCGCCATGCGGGTTGTGATGATGGTTTTGAGTTGGGAATTGAGTTTTGCGGCATCGGGGTACTGGATGCTGGCGAGGGGCGTTGTGAACAGCCGTCGAATCTTTATCAGGTCAGGATTTACCAAGTGGCTGGTCGACGGCATTGCGGGTTCTCTGGGTTGCTCAAGTTGCAAAAAACTATACCGAGCGAACTGAAAAGCCGATGTAAACCTTTGTGAAAGGCCGAACCTGAACCCACGCTGAAACCCCCGCAAGTTTCATCTTCCCGCCACCCGCACAGGCCTACGATCCCTCTACAAGATCCCGATCCCACCCGAGCGCCACCCACCATGAACAATCCACTCAAAGCGCTGCTGCTCGTCGCCACCATCTCGGTTCTAACCGCCTGCTCCGGCTCCGGTGGCTTTACCACCACCAGTTGTTTCTCCAGCGACTGTCAGTCGCCGGAGGCGCGTAACGTGAATACGTTGAAGTTTGGCGGGAGCAATATCGGTAACAGTTTCAACCAGTACAGCTCCGGCCTGATGCATGACGATTGAGGGTTACTGGGCCGCAGGTACGGCGATCCATTCGCTCAGGACTTTCTGGTATTTGCCGGTGACTTTGCTCAGGTGCAGCCACTGGTCGACGTAGAGTTTCCAGCTGATGTCGTCGCGCGGCAGCAGGTAGGCTTTTTCGCCGTATTGCATGTACTGGCTCGGGTTGACGGCGCACAGGCCGGGTTTGAGTTTCTGCTGATAGAGGGCTTCGGAGGCGTCGGTGATCATCACGTCGGCCTTGTTGTCGAGCAGTTGTTCGAAGATGGTCACGTTGTCGTGCAACGCCAGTTGCGCCTTGGGCAGGAAGGCGTGGACGAAGGCTTCGTTGGTGCCGCCGGCGGGTTCGACCAGGCGCACGTTTGGCTGGTTGATCTGGTCGATGGTCTGGTATTTGGACTGGTCGGCGCAACGCACCAGCGGGATCTTGCCGTCGACGTCGAGGGTGTTGCTGAAGAAGGCTTTTTTCTGGCGTTCGAGGGTCACCGAAATGCCGCCGACGCCGATGTCGCATTTGCCGGCCTGCATGTCCGGCATCAGGGTTTTCCAGGTGGTCTGCACCCATTCGACCTTGACACCGAGGCCGTCGGCCAGGGATTGCGCCATGGCGATGTCGATGCCTTCGAAACCGCCGTCCGGGCGTTTGAAGGTGTAGGGCTTGTAGTCGCCGGTGGTGCAGACGCGCAACTGGCCTTGTTGCTGGATGGTGTCGAGGTGCGAGGCCGGTTCTTGTGCCTGGGCGGCGGCGGCCATGGCCAGCAGGCCGCAGAAGATCATCGTGCTTTTTGGAATTGTCATTGTGATCGGGCTTGTGCAGTGGGAGTGCGGGCCAGTGTAGTGAATGGGTTTGCCGGGTGTCACCCCGGTTCCGGGCTCAACGTGCCCAGCCACGCCACCAGTCCCACGATCAACAGCGCAATCACCAGCTCCGATGCCACGCTGCGACGCAAGGCGTTGGCCGCCACTTGATGCTGCCCCGCGCGCAACGATTGCTCGAGCAACGGCCCGAGGTGGAAGCGGTTCAACGCGGCCAGCACCAGCATGCCCCCGAACAACACAACCTTGATCGACAGCAGAATGCCGTAGCTGCCGAGCAGGACTTCGCCCAGTGTCGGGCCGACGATGAACAGGTAATTCGCCACGCCGGTGACAGACAGGATGAACACAATCGACGCACCGACGCCTTCGAAGCGTTTGACGGAATCCGTCAGCGAACGAATGCGCGCTTCGCTGCACAGTGCGTCGAGCCGCGACATCAAGATCAACGCGAGCATCGCGCCCAGCCACGCACCCGCCGCGAGCAGGTGCAGGATGTCGCTGAGCAGATGCCACGCGTTATCCATCGCGCCGTGGCCGCTCCAGGTCAGGGAGGCGAGGGCGACGGCGCCGGCCATCGATGCCAGCCACAATCCCGGCCAGATCACCACGGCGATCAGCGCAATCATCCGCAGCGTCCACGCCAGCCCGACGTCGGTTTCCAGCACCATCATTTGCAGGTACGGCCACAGCGCCGCGAACTCCGTTTCGCCACTCATGGCGCGGGTCATCAGCACCAGTGCCGCCACTGACAGCAGCGCCCCGATCAACGCCATCCTGCGCAGCATCGGCCGAAACCGCAGCACCGCGTCAACGCTGTACAGCCCGAACAACGCGAGCCCGAACAACAGCAGCAAATCCACATACAGCGCCAGACGCAGGAGGATGTTGATCAGTTCAGCCATCGTTCACTTCACTTTGAACGTGACGTTGCCGGTGATCGGGTGCGTGTCCGATGACACCGCGCGCCATTCGACCTTGTAGGTGCCGGTCGGCAGGGGCGAGAGCGGGGTGACGAGCATGGTTTTCGGGTCGCTGCCGGCGCTGACTTTGGCCTTCATCGGCATCGGGGAGTGGGCCATGCCTGGCATTTCGGTCATCACCAGTTTGGCGCCGGAGAACTGGGTCAGCAGATCCTCCGAAAACCGCAGTTCGATCTTGCCGGGCGCCGCGCCGTCGGCACCTTCGGCCGGGGTCGACGACAGCAGTTTCGGATGGGCCTGGGCCAGGGTGCTCAGGAGCATACCGCTGGCGAGGACGAGGGAGATTTTCAATGTGCGCATGCAAGACCTCGGTGTTGTTTTTTGAAGGGATTCAGAACCACATCCGCACGCCGAGGACGAGTCGCGCTTCGCTGCGATCCTCGCCTTCTTCCCGTGCGTAATCGGCGGTGTGGCCGTAGGTGCGGTTCCAGGTCACGCCGATGTAGGGCGCGAATTCGCGGCGGATTTCATAGCGCAGGCGCAGCCCGGCTTCGGTGTTCGCGAGGCCCGAGCCGATCCTGCGTTGCGGGTCGTTTTTGCCGTAGACGTTGAGTTCGGCGGTCGGCTGCAGGATCAGGCGATTGGTCAGCAGGATGTCGTAGTCGCCCTCCAGCCGCACCGCGCTCTGGCCGTTTTCGCCGATGAAGGCCGTGGCTTCGGCTTCGAAGTTGTACAGCGCCATGCCCTGCAAACCGAACGCGGCCCAGGTTTGTGGAGCGCCGGGTTTGAAGTCCTGGCGCACGCCGCTGACCACGTCCCACCACGGCGAAATCGCGTGACCCCACAGGGCCTGGATCTCCGCGTCTTCGGTCTTGCCGTTGCTGCGTTCGCCCTCGGAGCGCAGCCACAGCCGATCGATGTCGCCGCCGATCCAGCCGGACAAGTCCCAGGCCAGAGTGCTGGCGTCGTCGGCGTCCTGCCATTCGAGTTTGTCGGCGAGGAAGTACGTGTTGATGGCGCTGTCGTGTACCTGATGTCCGGCGTGGCTGGTGAACACGGCGGCGCGGTCGGCGTCGGTCAGCGCCGGAATCGGCGTGCGACTTTCGGTCGGCGCGGCGGGCTGCATCATGCCGTCGTCCATACTCTGCATATCGCCCATCTGGCTGTGATCCATGCCCTGCATGTCGCTGGCGGCGAAGGCCGGAGCCATCGACAGGAGCGACAACGAAAACGCGGCAAATCGAGTCATGGTCGGCGTCCTCATTCTTCCACCCGCACTTCGCGGAACATGCCCATTTCCATGTGGTACAGAAGATGGCAGTGATAGGCCCAACGGCCGAGCGCATCGGCGGTGACGCGGTAAGTGCGGCGGGTGCCGGGCGGCATGTCGATGGTGTGTTTGCGCAACTGGAAATTGCCGTTTTCGTCTTCCAGATCGCTCCACATGCCGTGCAGGTGAATGGGGTGAGTCATCATCGTGTCGTTGACCAGCACCAGGCGAATCCGCTCGCCGTACTTCAACAGCAGCGGCTCGGCGTCGGAGAACTTGATGCCGTTGAACGACCAGGCGAATTTCTCCATGTTTCCGGTGAGGTGCAGCTCGAGGGTGCGGCTCGGGTCGCGGCCGTCCGGGTCTTCGAACGTGCTGCGCAGGTCGGCGTAGGTCAGCACGCGGCGACCGTTGTTGCGCAGGCCGAGTCCGGGGTCGTCGAGTTTCGCGGCGGTGGTCATGGCTTGCATGTCCACCAGCGGGTTGTCCTTTTCGCTGTCGGGGTGCGACTGCATCGGGCCCATGTTCATGCTCGAGTGATCCATGCCGCTCATGTCCATCGAACCATGATTCATTCCACCAGAGTCCATGCCACCCATACCCATGTCGTCCATGGTCACCAGCGGGCGCGAGTCCAGCGCCGGCACCGGGGCCGACAATCCGGCGCGCGCGGCGAGGGTGCCTCGGGCGTAACCGGTGCGGTCCATGGCCTGGGCGAACAGGGTGTAGGCGTCGGCGGCGGGCTCGACGATCACGTCGTAGGTTTCCGCCACGGCGATGCGCAACTCGTCGACGCTGACCGGTTTGACGTGCAAGCCGTCGGCGGCGACCACGGTCATTTTCAATCCGGGAATGCGCACGTCGAAGTAGCTCATGGCCGAGCCGTTGATCAGCCGCAGCCGCAGTTTTTCGCCGGGGCGGAACAGGCCGGTCCAATTGTTATCGGGGGCGTGGCCGTTCATCAGGAAGGTGTACGTGGCGCCGCTGACGTCGGCGATGTCGGTGGGATTCATCTTCATCTGCGCCCACATCGTGCGGTCGGCGACGGTGGCACCCCAGCCTTTTTCACCGATGTCGTGGATGAAATCGCCGACGGTGCGCTTGTGGAAGTTGTAGTAGTCGGACTGCTTTTTCAGGGTATTCATCAGGCTGGCCGGGTCTTCGTCGGACCAGTCGCTGAGCATCACCACGTAGTCGCGGTCGTAGTGGAACGGCTCCGGTTCCCGGGCGTCGATCACCAGCGGCCCGTAGACCCCGGCCTGTTCCTGCAAGCCGGAATGGCTGTGATACCAGTAGGTGCCGTGCTGGCGGACCTTGAACTGGTAGACGTACACGCCGCCCGGCTCAATGCCCTTGAAGCTCAGGCCCGGCACGCCGTCCATGTTGGCCGGCAGCAGAATGCCGTGCCAGTGGATCGACGTGCTGTCCTTGAGGCGGTTGCGCACCCGCAGCGTCACGGTGTCGCCTTCGCGCCAGCGCAGCAGCGGGCCGGGCAGGCTGCCGTTGATGGTCAGGGCGGTGCGGGGCTGGCCGGTGAAGTTGACCGGGGTTTCGCCGATGAACAGCTCGAAGTCCGTGCCGCTTAACTCATTGACCTGACCGGGGCTGTTCAAGGCCCAGACCGGCGTGCGCCACAGGCCGAGGCCGCCGAGCAGACCGCCGGCGGCGAGGCCTTTGACGAAGGTGCGTCTTGAGGTGGTGGAAGGCATGCGCTGGAAGTCCCCGTTTGACCAATGACGGGGAGGCTAACCAGCGGCAGCTTTCAGCAGGCTGAGGCGCGGATTACAGTTGCGTCAGGTTCAACCTACAGACCGAGCCCTTCCTGGACTACCAGCAGCAGGTTGTTTTCCGTCAACGCAATCGCATCCAGCTGTTGCCCGGTTTCGAGCGTCTGCAACCACCAATGGCTTTCACCGTGCTCATCGACCGTGCGCAGCAGCGATGCTTCGCGCCCCGGCAGGACGATTTGCACGCGCCCTGCGCCGTCTTCGGTGAAGCGGGCGATGGGATCGAACGTCAGGCTGTGGTGGTTGGCTTCGATGATCAACTGGTCGATGGCGTAGTCGTGGGTCTCGCCATCCGGTGAACTTTCGCAAACATGGGTAGGATTTCGCCGAATCTTCAGGCCGACTTCGGTGACCGGTTGCAACCAGCCCTCGATGCGGTGATACAAGGCGTAGACCTGAGCCGGCCAGCAATCGATTTCCAGTTCGGCGCAGGTGATTTCGTCAGCATGGGTGTGCCGGGTTTGTTTGAGTTTCGCGGCGAGTTCGTCTGCTTTACTCATGTCGGTTCCCTGTGGTGATTTCAACATCATCGTAGTCCTTTCAAAGTAATGCAGGTTTTGCCCTGCGTCATGCGCTTGCAACACGGGCATGACTCAATCAGCGTCTGGCCAAGTGACGGTCAGACCACAGAAACCACGGACGCACGCGTCCCAAGGAACGGGAACATGAAAAAGCTTTTTACAATTATGGCGCTGATTGCGCTGACGGTCGGTAGCATCGGCCTGAGTTCGGCGCGCCAGTCGTCCGCCAGCAAGGCGGAATCAGTGGCGGGGGTGTTCGATTACTACCTGCTGACGTTGTCCTGGTCGCCAACCTTTTGCCTGACCCACAAGGACGACCCGCAATGCACCGGCAAGGGTTACGGTTTTGTCCTGCATGGCCTGTGGCCGCAATACGCCAAGGGCGGCTGGCCGCAATCCTGCCCACCGCTGACCAACCTGTCGGCCGCCGAAACAGCTAAAGGCCTGACGCTGTTCCCGACCAAAAAACTGCTCGATCACGAATGGAGCAAACACGGCACCTGCAGCGGCCTCGGCGCGATGGGCTATCTGGACGAAGCGGACAAGGCCGTGGCGGCGGTGAACATCCCGCAGGAGTTGCAACCGTTCAGTAGCTCTTATTACTTCGAAGCGCAGGAAATTGCCGATCTGTTCCGCAAGAGCAATCCGGGCATCCCGTCAGACGGCATCGCCGTCATCTGCAACGGCCCGGAACTCTCGGAAGTGCGCGTGTGCATGGGCAAGGACCTGCAATTCGGCGCTTGCGGCAAGGGCGTGAAAACCCAGTGCCGGGCGGGGGATATTCGAGTACCGCCATCGCGATAACGCAATCGGTTACTGGCCATAAAAAACAGGCGCCTTTTCAGGCGCCTGTTTTTTTGCAATCGGGTTTGATCAATGGAAGGACTTTGTTCATGCTGCGCGCCCCACGGATGATGACGCGATACTGCAAGGAGCTTTTCATGAGCGGAAAACCCGCTGCCCGAGTGACCGACCCGACCGCCTGCCCGTTGCCGGGGCATGGCACCAACCCGATTGTCAGCGGTTCGCCGAATGTGAATTTCGACGGGCTGCCCGCTGCACGAATGACCGACAAGTCGGCGTGCGGCAGCCCGATTACCGGTGGCGTTGCCTCGACGGTTTTTATCAATGGCCTGAACGCCGCAACCCTGGACAGCACCGGTGGTCACGGGAATGTGGTGGTGGGCGGCTCCGGTACCGTCATCATCGGCGATACCGTGGTGAACGCTCCCTTCAGCGGCCTGCTGCCAATGCCGGTGCACTTCACCGACAAGTTGCAGTTGGTGAACGACACGACCGGCGAACCGATGCCGAATCATCCGTACATGATTCAGCGCGCGGACGGTCGGATGGAGCACGGCGTGTCTGACGCCGCCGGTTTTACCCACACGATCAGTTCGCATCTTCCGGAAACCATCAAACTGTTTCTGGAGGAATGAGGCATGGGTGCGGAAACGGTTACGTGCGAGAAAGGCAACAATTACAAGCTGCACAAGGAACATACGCTGACGGACAAGAAGGATGTCAGTGTGAAGGCTGTTCCGGTGGAGAGTACCAAGGCGATTGTTTTTTTTATCGGCGGGGCGGGTGACAAGGAGAGCTATTACTTTTCCGGTCCCTTTGAAAACGTTAACCAAGCTAAATCTGGCTTTGATGATCGAAACGGTAAGCTGGAAAAAGAGGGCAAGTATAAATCCGAGTGGCTTGGGTACAACGAGGTTCGGGGGAAGAAGGATATTCAGAAATATGTTCTGAACCTGATTCCTTATAAATCCTGCCCTATCTATATAGTGGGCCATAGTTTGGGTGGATGGAACGGAGCCCACTTGACCCGTGTCATGTCTGAGTGGGGATACAGGATCAATATGTTGGTAACGCTGGATCCTGTGGGGGAGGGCACTCTGGTGTGGCTGGGATCTGATATATACGGAGAGAAACCGACGCCGGTGGCCGATTATTGGATCAATATCAAAGCCACACCCTCGAGGCCCGATCAGTCCGATTCGGTAGCCGACTTTGGAGAGAAGTGGCAAGTGGTCAGTGGACCCAATGTCAATGTGAATATGGATACGAACCACGCCAATGCCCCAGCGATGTTCACCAGGCCCATCGCTCAGGGAAAGTCAGCCAGTGACCTTATGTTTGAAGCTATCAACAAGGACGTTTGCTGATATGAAAAACGCTCTTTTACTTCTACTGATTACCTTGTGTTCAGCCTGCGCTAAAAACCATACGGTCCAGCCTGCAAATCTCAATTTTCTGGCGATAGAGAGAAAGCCCAACGGCCTGTATTACGAAATTTACTACGGCTCTGATGTAAATCTTTTGGATCTGTTTGGGAGAGGAATGAGGGAAGGCGCCGCTTCGACAACTCTGAAATGTGCGCTGGGTGACGATCAGGACTTCTCTATCACTAACCGCTTCAGGTATTCGGCGTACGGACTGATTGATGTAGATGAGGCCAACAAGGCAGGTGGGAAATACAACTACGTGACGAGTGCAACTTTAAGGCAGACCGTAAATAACGGTTCAACTCAGGAATTTCTTTCAACTCAGGAGTTGAATGGCCTGTTGTCCGGAAAGCTCCAGGTCCCCTGCAAAGTCGTCATTACCGCTTGGGGCTACAAACCCTACTACTCAAACACCATGAACCTCCCGGTCGCAGACCTGCTGCGCGAAGTCAACAAGCCCTGAGCTCAGCGCCCATCGGGGGGATCAAGCAAATCCCCCCGCATCCACCCCCAGTTCTCCCCGCAAAAACTCCACCAGCCCCCGCTGCAATCCACTCAACACCCCCTCGCGACTGACCAGCGCCAGTTCCGTCGGTGGCAACAGCGGCAAGTCCGTACACACCCGATGTTCCGGCAACACCGCCGAAGCCGGTAGCACCGAAACCCCAAGCCCTGAGGCCACCGCCGCTTGAATGCCGGTCAGGCTGTGGCTGCCGAAGGCCACCCGCCAGGGGCGTTGCGCCACGTCGAGCAGGCGGATCGCCCGTTGTCGGTACAGGCAGCCCTGGGGAAACAGCGCCAGCGGTAACACGCCACTGGATGAATCGAACTCAGCACCCTTGACCCAAACCAGTCGTTCCGGCCAGGTCGCCCAGGCGGGGCCGCTGTCGGGTTCGCGTTTGATCAGGGCGATGTCGATTTCGCCGCTGTCGAGGCGTTGGCGCAGGTCGAGGCTCATGCCGCTGACGGTTTCCAGCCGTGCTTGCGGGTGGCTGCGCGTGAAGCCGGCGAGGATCAGCGCCATGCGTCGGGCGTCGAAGTCTTCCGGCATGCCGATGCGCAGGATTTCCAGATCCAGATCGCTGGCCAGGGCTTCGCTGGCCTCGGCCGACAAGGCCAGTAATCGACGGGCGTAGTGGATCAGCAGTTCGCCGTGCTCGGTGACGCTGACGTTCAGCCCGGTGCGGTCGCGCAACAAAAGGGCGTGGCCGACCAGGTCTTCGAGTTTGCGCACCTGTTGGCTGACCGTGGATTGGGTACGGTGGACGCGTTCGGCGGCGCGGGTGAAGCTGCCTTCATCGACCACGCAGACGAAGGTTTTCAGCAGTTCCAGATCCAGCATGGCGGCGGTCTCGATATTTGTTTGGCAACTGACGGTTGGCTATTTATTTAATTTCACACTATCACCCCGAGTTCATAAGCTGAAGCCCTCACTTGCAGAGGAATTCCCCATGACCTTGATCAACACACCGCGCCCGCAATGGCTGACCTTCGATTGCTACGGCACCTTGATTCAATGGGACGAAGGCCTGCGCGCCGTGGCCGAGCGGATCCTCAGCGAAAAGGGCGAACACCGGGTCGACGCCGGGCGCCTGATCGAGGTTTACGACTGCCACGAACATCGCCTGGAACAAACGCCGCCGCACCGCTCGTTCCGCGAGCTCAGCACCCTCGGCCTGCAACTGGCCCTGGAAGAGCTGGGCCTGGCGAGTGCCAGCGAAGACAGCCAGCGCCTGGCCGCTGCGATCCCGCAGATGCCGCCGTTTCCCGAAGTCGTCGAGACCCTCGCGCAGCTCAAGGTCCAGGGTTTCAAACTGTGCATCGTCTCCAACACCGATGACGACATCATCGCCGGCAACGTCGCTCAACTCGGCGGCCATATCGACCGGGTGATCACCGCGCAGCAGGCCGGCGCCTACAAACCGGCGCCGCGGCTGTTCGACTACGCTCATGAGCAATTGGGCGTCAGCCGCGATCAGGTGGTGCACATCTGCGCCAGCCCGATGCTCGACCACACGGCGGCCCGCGACATGCATTTTCGTTGCGTCTGGATCGATCGCGGCACCGGCCGTCAGTTGCTGCCGGACTATCGGCCCGACGCGATCCTCAACACGCTGAACGAAGTGCTGCCGCTGTTCGCATCCCTTGGCTGGTCATAAAGGAGTTTCGCCATGGCCCATACCCTGACCGGCAGCGCCCGAACTGCGCGTTCCGGCTCATTGAACCTCGACAGCGAAGCCATCATCACCGCCCGCCACGAGCTGGCGGCGTGCTTTCAACTGGCGGCGCTGCACGGGTTGGAGGAGGGGATCTGCAATCATTTTTCGGCGATGTTGCCGGGGCACGCTGACCTGTTTCTGGTCAATCCGTACGGCTATGCGTTTTCCGAAGTGACGGCGCACAACCTGCTGGTCTGCGACTTCGCCGGCAACGTGGTGGACGGCGAGGGCCAGCCGGAAGCGACTGCTTTCTATATTCATGCGCGCCTGCACCAGCGGCTGCCTCGGGTGAAGGTCGCGTTCCATACGCACATGCCGAACGCGACAGCGTTGTGCCTGCTGGAGGGGCCGCCGCTGTTGTGGCTGAGTCAAACCGCGCTGAAGTTCTACGGGCGCACGGCGGTGGACGAGCATTACAACGGGCTGGCGCTGGATGAGCGTGAAGGCGACCGGATTGCCGAGGTGATGGGCGAGGCCGACATTCTGTTTTTGAAGAACCACGGTGTGATTGTCGCCGCGCCGACCATCGCCGAGGCCTGGGACGATCTGTATTACCTGGAGCGTGCCGCGCAGGTGCAACTGCTGGCGATGGCCACGCAACGGGTGTTGAAACCGGTGCCGCACGCGGTTGCGCAACGGGCCTACGAGCAGATGCGCGAGGGCGATCCCGAGAGTGCGCGGGCGCATCTGCACAGTGCAATGCGGCGGTTGGCGAGCCGGGGGTAAAAGCGAGGAAAACGGGCAGGCAAAAATAATTCGCGTCGCAGGTCATCCAATTGCCCTGCGCGCCGATAGCAACAAGGTCGGGATTGTCTCGGTGGCGCTTGGTTGCCCCACACAACCCGGTGGGCTACGCTCACAAAAACAAGGGTTTCGGGCTTTTGCCCCTGTCGTACCTGCCCAGGACACGCTTTTGCCTATCCCCATTCACGATCCGCACCAGGCCCCCGGCGGCACCCTCAAGCGTTTGCCCCTGCGCAAGGCGGCGGTGTTGTTCATCGTGGCTGTGTGTCTGAGCCTGTCCGGCCTGTTGTATTTGCAGATCGAACAGTCGCGGCGCCAGGATCTGGCCAACGCGCAGGTGTCGTCGGCCAACCTGACCCGGGCCATGGCGCAGCAGGCTGAAGACACTTTTCTGGCAGCGGATCTGGTGCTGACCAGCCTGGTCGACTGGGTTCAGGACGATGGTTATGGCGCGGAGCAGAAGCCGCGTTTGCAGAAAACCCTCGCGCGGCGGGTGCAGCAACTGGAGCAGTTGCACGGCATGTTCCTGTTCGATCGCGAAGGGCAGTGGGTGATTACCTCGTTCGCGGATCTGCCGCGCGGCCATGGCGTGGCGGATCGCGAGTACTTCAAGTTTCACCAGCAGAACGTCTCGGCCGTGGCGCACATCGGCCCGGCGATCCGCAGCCGTGAGAACGGCGAGTGGATCATCCCGATCTCGAAACGGGTCAACGACCACGCCGGCAATTTTCAGGGCGTATTGCTGGCCGGGATCAAGATGTCCTACTTCGACCGGTTCTTCAAAAGCTTCAGCCTGGACGACAACGGCACCATGTTCCTCGGTCTGACCGACGGCACCTTGCTCGCCCGGCGGCCGTTCGACGAGAGCCTGATCGGCACCTCGCTGGCCAAGGGCGAGATCTACCAGAAGTTGTTGCCCAATGCAGCCGCCGGCACCGCGATGATCGATTCGGTGGTCGACGGTGTCACCCGTCTTTATGGTTACCGGCAGTTGGAAAGCTACCCGTTGGTGGTCGCGGCGTCTTCGTCCCGGGACACGATCCTCCAGGGTTGGTATGACCGGGCGTTCCAGTCCAGCGTCATCGTGGCGCTGGTGATGCTCGGCGTGGGGCTGTTCGGCTGGGTGTTCATTCATCAGGTGCGCGATGGCGAGCGGATCGAGAAAAACCTGCGCAAGGCCCAGCGGACGCTGGAGCAGATCGCCACCCACGACAGCCTGACCGGGCTGGCCAACCGGCGTCTGTTCGAGCGCTCGCTGGAGGTGGAGTTTGCCCGGGGCGCGCGGCAGTCGAGCCCGGTGAGCCTGATCATGCTCGATATCGATTTCTTCAAAAGCTACAACGATGCCTACGGCCACGTGGCCGGCGACCATTGTCTGACCCAGGTCGCGCAGGTGGTGAAGAACTGCTGCCAGCGCAAGTCCGATCTGGCGGTGCGTTACGGCGGGGAAGAGTTCGCGGTGTTGCTGCCGGACACCGACATCAACGGCGCGCTGGCGATTGCCGGGCAGATCCGCCGCAGCGTCATGGACAAACACATCACCCACAGCGGTTCGCCCACCGGTTATCTGACGGTGAGCCTGGGCTGCTATTCGTTTATTCCGCTGGGCAACGACAGCCCGGAGCTGTTCATCCAGCGAGCGGATGCAGCGCTGTATCAGGCCAAAAACGCCGGCCGCAATCGTGCGGCCGTGTTGTCGATGGACGTCGGTTTCGGCGAATTGCTACGTTCGGATCGCTGACAAAAAACGATAGGGTTCAGACACAGGCCATGGCGTTTACCACGGCCTGCTCTTGTTCGTTCAGCCGCCAGTGCCACCGCCGGCACCGCCCGTGCCGCCACCGGCCGAACCGGTGCCACCTCCTGCTCCCGAGCCTGAACCGCTGGCACCGCCGTTGGTGCCGGTCCCGCCACCCGCGCCGCTGCCGCCGGACGGCGAGCCCGGCGTATTGTCCGGTGGCATGGGCGAGCCATTGGTCGAGCCGGATTTGGTGCCCGTGGCATCGGCGCCGTCGTTGGCGGCGAATGTCGCGGCTGAGCCTGTGGCCAGCAGGCCGATCAACAACAGCGAGGTGAGTTTGCGCGTCATCATGGTCTGTCTCCGGAAAGGGGATTACCTGATATTGGTCAGACGCGCCGAACCCTTGGTGCCGGCCGGATGACGAGCGGTCAAAAGTCCACGGTCGCCGAAACCTTCAGCGTGCGCGGTGTGCCCTGGGTCAGGTAACCGCCGTTGGCCGAGGCCCAGTAAGCTTCGTTGGCGACGTTCTCCAGATTGGCCCGCAGCGTGATCTGCTTTTCATCCAGTTTGAAGGCATAGCGCGAGCCGAGGTCGAAGCGGTTCCACGCTGGAATGCTTTGAGTATTCGCCGCATTCAGGTACTGGCCGCCGGTACGCAACATCCGCGCGCTGAGGGCCGCGCCTTCGAGGCCCGGAATGTCCCAGTCAGCGCCGAGGTTGAACTGGAAGCGCGGCACCCCGACGGCGCGGTTGCCGTCATTAACACCGTTGCTGCTGCCTTCCAGTTCAGTCTTCATCACGGTTGCGCCGCTGAGCAGGCGCAGGCCGTCGAGCGGTTCGCCGTAGACGTTGAGTTCCACGCCTTTGTTGGTCTGCTGGCCGTCGACCCGGAAGATTCCGTCCTGGGTGTAGCTCGACGGTTGCTCGATGCGATAGACGCCGAGGTTGGCGCCGTAGCTGCCCATGTCCAGGCGCACGCCGGCCTCGATCTGTTTGCTGCGCACCGGGGCGAAGGTTTCGTCGCGGTTGATCGCGGTGGTCGGCGGCGTCGGGCCCTTGGCCAGGCCTTCGATGCGGTTGGCATAGAACGACACATGCTCCCACGGCTTGATCACCAGGCCGTAGACCGGGGTGGTGATCGACTCTTCATAACTCGAAGTGCGGGCGCCGGTGGCGGTGCTCCAGCCATCGACTTTCAGTTCTTGGCGACGCACGCCAAGGGTCAGCAGGATGCGGTCATCGACAAAGCCGAGGGTGTCGGAAATCGCCTCGCTGCGCAGGGTGTTCTTGCCGGTGATGCGCGGGTCGCTGATGTCGCTGGCGAACGAGGTGGGCGCCGGGCGCGGCTTGTCGGTGACGTTGTACAGGTTGGTGCTGTAGCGCCCGGCGGTGCCGATGGTTTCGAACGCCGAGCGCTGCTCGCCCCAGATGCCCGCCCAGCCGAGGTTCAACTGGTGCGTGACGGGGCCGGTGTCGAAACGGCCGTTGAGCCCGGCCATGGCGCTCTGGTTGTCCTCGTCGTGGGGCGAATAGAGCATGCCGCCACGGGCGCTGCCGTTGAGGTCGGTGACGGTCAGCGACGAGTAAACCCCGTTCTCGCGAGTGTGCTTGGCGCCGCCGGACACGTAGGCGGTCCAATTGTCGTTCAGGTCATATTCGGCGCGGGCCATGCCGAAGGTGTCTTCGAGTTGCGAATAGCTCCAGCTCTGGGCATAGCTGGCGTTGGCGTGCGGCACCTTGGGGGCTTTGGTCAGGCTCGAATCGACATAGACCACCGAGCGGCCCTGGTTGATGACCTGCTTCTGATAGCCGAAATCGGTCGAGACCCGCAGGCGATCGCCGCGATAGTCCAGGCCGACGCTGAACAGCGACGAGCGCTGGTCTTCGTCATCGACGGCGGTGTCGCCTTCGCGCTGCATCAGGTTGACCCGCGCGCCGAAGCGGTTGTCCTCGCCAAAACGCTGGCCCAGATCCAGATGCCCGCCGACCCGACCGTCGGCGCTGTAATCGAGGGTGACGCTGCGGGTCGGCGTATCCATCGCGCGTTTGGGTTGCAGGTTGATCCCGCCCCCGATGCCGCTGCCGCTCGGGGTCACGCCGTTGACGAATGCATTCGGGCCCTTGAACAGTTCGACCCGGTCCAGCGCTTCGACGGCAATGATCTGCCGGGGCAGCACGCCATAGAGGCCGTTATAGGAAATGTCATCGGAGGCCAGCGGCAGGCCGCGGATCATGAACATCTGCGAGAAGTTGCCGAAGCCGTTGGACTGGCGCACCGAGGCGTCGTTGAGCAACACATCGCCGACGGTCTGGGCCTGTTGGTCGGCCATGGTCTTGGCGGTGTAACTGGTGACGCTGAAGGGCAGGTCGTTGACCTCCTGGTTGCCGAGCATGCCGATCTGCGCGCGGCGCGCGACCTGTTCGCCGCCGTAGGTATCGCCGCTGTCGTCGCGCAGGGCGCTGACGTTGGTGGCGCCCAGTTCCAGCGCGCCGTCCGCCGCAACTTTCGGCGCCACGGTGTAACCGTTGTGCCCGGTTCTGATCAGCTCGAAACCGCTGCCTTCCAGCAACCGGGCAAAACCGCTCTGCGTGGTGTAGCTGCCTTGCAGGCCCGGGCTCTGGCGATTGCCCAGTTGCGCCGGATCGAACGACAGCGGCACGCCGACGCTGACCGCAAATTGCGCCAGCACATGGCTGAGCAGGCCGGGGCCGATGTTGACGCTGCGGCTGGCGCTTTCACTGACGCTGTCGGCGGCGTAGGCGGCGCTCGGCAGCAGGGCGCTGAAGGCGAGGGCCAGGCTCAGGGCTTTGAGCGCAAACGTGGCGTGGCGGGGCGATGGCATTGCGGTCATTCGGTGTTCCTGTCGGGGGCGTGGAATCGGAAGGTCTATCCACTCACCGGACGAGTCGCGAAAAGGTATCAGCAAATATCGAAAATATTTTCCGAGGGCTCAGACACGCGGTTCCACCGACAGCCAATAGCGGGTCAGGCTGTTGATGTTCAGCGGCAACGTATCGCTGAGCAGACGCAGGCTGGCGTCGGTGTCGCGCAGGGAAAACGCCCCGGACACGCGCATCGCCGCGACGTCCGGATGACAGCGCAGCACGCCCCGGCGATAGCGGCTCAGCTCGCCGAGCAATTCGTCCAGACGCATGTTGCTGGCCAGCAGCATGCCTTTGTCCCAGGCCAGGGAGGCGGTGTCGAAGGTTTCGGCGCTGTCGAAGCTGTTGAGCTTGAAGCGCTGGCGCTCGCCCGCCTGAAGAATCGCACTCTGCTTGAGCAGTTGCGGGGTGATCTGAACCTGGCCTTCGAGCACCGACACTTGGCTGCGTGGGCCCTCGGTGCGCACGCAGAATCGTGTGCCCAGTGCGCGGGCCACGCCTTGCGGGGTTTCGACAATGAAAGGACGGGCGCTGGCGTCTGCGGCGGTGTTGATCAGCACTTCGCCATTGAGCAGCAGGACGCGACGCTCCACCGGGCTGAAGGCGATGTCCACGGCGCTGTCGGTGTTGAGCACCAGTTGAGTGCCGTCTGGCAGTTGCAGTTTCTTCTGCTCGCCGACGGCGGTGCGCTGGTCGGCGGTCCATTGCTGCCACGGTACATGCTGCGAAGCGATGCCCAGCGGCCCGGCCATCAACAGCAAGCCGAGGCGGGTGAGGGTCTGGCGGCGGCTCAGGCCTTCTTTACGGGACGCGCGTTTCAAGGTCTGGATCGCGACGTTGGCCGGCACGCTGCGCAAATCCCCCAACAGCGCTTCGGCCCGTTGCCAGGCAATGGCGTGCTCGGCGCTGCGGGTGCGCCATTGGGCGATGGCCTGGTGGTCGGACGGGGTCGCGGTGCCGGAATGCAGTTGCACCAGCCAGTCGGCGGCTTCGCCGAGAATCTGCGGATTGATCATCGACGAATTCATCAGGCGACACTCAGGCAGGCAATGAACGCGGCACGCATGTGCCGTTTGACGGTGATCAGCGAAACATTCAGGCGCGTGGCGATCTGCGCGTAGGTCAGGCCTTCGATCTGCGACAGCAGGAATGTCTCGCGGGTTTGCTCGGGCAGTTCGCGCAGCAGCGCTTCGATGCGCCACAGGGTTTCGAGGATCAGGTAGCGGGTTTCCGGCGACGGCACTTCGGCGGCGGGCAGGTGCGCGATGGTTTCCAGGTACGCGCGCTCCAGGTCCTGACGCCGCCAGCGATCGATCATCAGGCCTTTGGCGATGTGCGTCAGCAGCGCCCGGGGCTCGTTGCCGAGCGGCTTGATCACCTGACGGGTGAGCAGGCGCAGGAACGTATCGTGGGCCAGATCGGCCGCCTCGCAGCGGTTGCCCAACTTGCGCTGCAGCCAGCCCTGCAGCCACCCGTGGTGTTCGCTGTAGAGCGTCTGGACTTGCTGATTCAACGGCTGATCGAGGGACGACATGGAGGGCAGGTACTCGTTTCGGGCGTCCGTTGCCAGAGATGCAATCGAGAGTGCGATTAGGGTGCAATTAAGAATTGATCGCATTCTAGTGGCGCGCAACGAGTGCTGGCAATTGCCCATTCACACTTTCTTTTCTGACACCCGCGCAGTGGCCTACCCATCTTCCGGGAGATTGGCTATTTGCCGGTCCGGACGCCGGGACTAACGTAGCCCCACATTCACTTGCCCCGGAGAGTCGCCATGAAACCTCGTATCGATTTCTACACCGCGTCCCCAGATGCCCTGAAAGCGATGATCGCCCTGGAAACCGCCGTCTCGAAATTGCCGCTGGAAAAAAACCTGATCGAACTGGTCAAGCTGCGCGCTTCGCAGATCAATGGCTGTGCGTTCTGCATCGACATGCACACCGCCGACGCGATCAAGGGCGGCGAAACCCCGCGCCGGTTGTTCGCCGTGACCGCGTGGCGTGAAGCGCCGTTCTTCACCGAACGTGAACGCGCCGCGCTGTTGTGGACCGAAACCCTGACTCAGCTGAGCCTGACCCACGCCCCGGACGAAGACTACGAAGTGGTCGCTGCGCAGTTCTCGCCCCAGGAAATGGTCGACCTGACGGTCGCGATCAGTACCATCAACAGCTGGAACCGTCTGGCCGTGGGCTTCCGTAAAACCCCACAGGCCTGATTGATCAATGTGCATCGGCACTCGGCGCGGCCGGTGGTTGCACCTTGCGCATCAAGGGCACCATCGCCGTGGCGATGCCGAAGCACACCATGATCATCAGGAACGTGTCGCCGTAGGTTTGCGTCTGCGCTTCACGGTAGGTCAGCAGCCACAGCTGACGCAGGCTGGCGGTGAGGCCGACATCGCCGCTCTGACCCTGCGCGGCAAAGTTGCCGCCGACCTGGGCCAGCCACTGATTCACCGCTTCGTTGCTGCTGTTCAGATGTTCTGCCAACCGGGTGAAGTGCAGGTTGGTGCGGTCGTTGAGAATGGTCGCGCACGCCGCAATTCCGATTGCACCGCCCAGATTGCGCATCAGGTTGAACAGGCCCGACGCATGCTTGAGCCGCGCCGGTGCCAGGCCACCCAACGTCAACGTTACTGCCGGCGGCACCGCCAGTTGCTGGGCGATTCCGCGCAGGGCTTGTGGCAGCAGCAATTCTCCGGCGCCCCAGTCATGGGTGATCGGACTGAATTCCCACATCGACAAGGCGAACAACGCCAGGCCCGCCATCATGATCCAGCGCAGATCGATGCGATTGGCCAGAAAGGCGTACAGCGGAATCGCCATGATCTGGAACACCCCGGTGGAGAAAACCGCCAGACCAATATCCAGCGCGCCGTACCCGCGCACCCGGCCGAGAAACAGCGGCGTCAGGTAAATCGTCGCGAACAGGCCGATCCCGGTGACAAAGGAAAAGAAGCAGCCAAGGGCGAAGTTGCGATCCTTGAGGGCGCGCAGGTCGACGATCGGATTGGCCACGTGCAGCGTGCGGCCGATGAAGGCCAGCCCCGCGAGGCCACTGATCCATGCGGTGGTCAGGATGGTCTGGTCGCTGAACCAGTTCCAGCGCGGGCCTTCCTCGAGGGTGTATTCCAGGCAACCGAGAAACAGCGCCAGAAACACCATGCTCAAATAGTCCGCGCCCTTGAGCAGCGACAGTTCCGGCTGGTCGATCTTCACCAGCATCGGCACCGCCACGGCGACGAAAATCCCCGGCACCAGATTGATGTAGAACAGCCAGTGCCAGGAGGAAATGTCGGTGATCCAGCCGCCGATCACTGGGCCCAATGTTGGCGCCAGCGAAGCCACGGCGCCGATGGTCGCGGCGGCGATTACCCGCTGTTTGCCGGTGAAGAAAAAGAACGCGGTGGTGAACACCAGCGGAATCATCGACCCACCGAGAAACCCTTGCAGCGCGCGAAAGGCGATCATGCTCTGGATGTTCCAGGCGATGCCGCAGAGCAGGCTGGCGAGGGTGAAGCCGACCGCCGAAGCGCAGAACAGCCAGCGCGTCGAAAACACCCGCGACAGCCAGCCCGACAATGGGATCACGATGATTTCGGCGATCAGGTAACTGGTCTGCACCCATGCCGTTTCATCGGTGCCGGCGGACAACCCGCCGCCGATATCGCGCAGCGAGGCCGAGACGATCTGGATGTCCAGCAGCGCGATGAACATGCCGATGCACATCGTGGCGAAGGCGAACACTTTGGTCGCCGTCGCCATCTCGGCGGCATTGAATGGCTGCGCGGCGGCGGTGAGGGCGGTGCTCATGGCGCGCTGGCCACGGCGTTGGTTTCAGGTTGGGCGCGGGTGTCGACTTCAGCGGTCACCGACAGGCCCGGACGCAGGTGGCCGAGCACGCCGTCCGCCGGGTCGAGCAGGATCCGCACCGGCACGCGCTGGACGATTTTGGTGAAGTTGCCGGTGGCGTTTTCCGGCGGCAGCACACTGAACTGCGAACCGGTGGCCGGGGCGAGGCTATCGAGGCGACCGTGGAATTCCTGGCCGGACAATACGTCGGCGCGGATGCTCACGCGCTGGCCGGGTTTCATCCGCGCCAGTTGGTCTTCCTTGAAGTTCGCATCGACCCACAGGCCGCTGGCCGGCACCACCGACAACTGTTGCGAACCGGCCTGCGCATAAGCGCCGACCCGCGCGCGGCGATTGCCGATCACGCCGTCAACCGGAGCGCGCAGTTCGGTGTAGCCGAGGTTGAGTTGCGCCAGATCACGCTCGGCCCGGGCTTGCTGGAGGGCGGCGCGGGCCTGTTGTTTCTGGGTTTCGATCACGGTGAGCTGGCGTTGCGCGGCCAGCAATTCGGCCTGGGCTTTGGCGCTCAAGGCTTGCGCGGTCTTGAAGGTGGCGTCGGCCCGCTGCGCGCTCTCCACCGACACTGCGTTGGTGGTCACCAGACGTTTGTAGCGGGCGTTGTCGTCCCGCGAACGGGCGGTTTCGGCGCTGGCAGCATCGATGCCGGCGCGGGCCTGACCGATCACCGCCTGTTGCAGTTGTTCGGTGGCATCGAGGTTAGCCAGCAGCGCCTCTTCGGCGGCGACCGCGCCTTCGGCCTTGGCCAGATTGGCGCGGTAGTCGCGGGCATCGAGGCGGATCAGCACGTCGCCGGCCTTCACCCTTTGGTTGTCGCTGACCAGCACTTCCTCGATGTAACCGGCGACTTTCGGTCCGATCACCGTGACGTCGCCGCCGATGTAGGCATCGTCGGTTTCCTCGAGAAATCGCCCGGTGCCCCACCAATGCAAGGCATACAGGCCGGCAAACACCAGCGCGGCCAAACCCGCAGTGGGCAACAGCAGCCGTTTGAGCAGAGGAGGTTTGGGGGCGCTGACCGGAACGGCGAGATCGGGTTCTACGGTGGGCATGCTGGTCATGGCGTAATACCTGAGAAAGCGGAATGGCTATTACGACCGTAATATGACGTGAGTAATATTTTGTGGCAATTGATTTTTATCGCCGGTCGTCAGATGAAGGTTGTTGAAAGAAGAAGCTGACCATTTGTTTAAGAAATGTAATCGCTGTAGGAAGCGTCTTGCATTTGTGTGGGAAGGCTCTGACTATCACCGCAATTGATGGGGTGGCATTACGCCAGTTGATTGCAAGGATGTTGAGTGCCGTATTCGCTTTGCGCTGTTTCCAGTAGTCGTTCCCTGCCGCGCCCGCTGTTGTCGGCCTTGTTGTTGAGTGCGTGTGCGCCCAGCGTTCTCGCCGCCGAAGCGCCAGCCCCTGGCCAGGAAGTGCTGCGCCAGCAACAACTGCAACAGCGTGACCTGCAACAACTGCAACTCGAACAGCGCAAGCGGCAACTGGAGCGCGGCGCGTTCGGCCCGACACCTGCTACCCCGGCCATTCCTGAATCGATCAACCCCGACGAACGCTGCTGGCCCTTGAGCGGCACGCGGATCGGCGGCGCCACGCTGATCGATAAAGACCAACTCAACGCCCGGATCAAACCGCTGCTGGCGCCGTGCATGGGCGTCGGCCAGATCAACCATTTGCTGGCGACCATCACCGCGCTGTACGTGGAGAAGGGCTACGTCGCCAGCCGGCCGTACCTGAGCAGTGCGCCGGCGGCGGGGCAGTCGCTGGATATCCTGATCGACGAAGGCTACATCGAGTCCATCGAACTGGCGGATCAAAGCTTGCCGGTGTCCCTTGGTGGCGCGTTCCCAGGCATGCTCGGCAAGCCGCTGAACCTGCGGGATCTGGAGCAGGGGCTGGATCAGCTGAACCGCCTGCGCTCGCTCGATCTGACCGCCGACATCGCCCCCGGCAGCCAGCCCGGTGCGTCAAAAATCATCTTGCGTTCACGTACTTCCGGGCAGTCACGCTGGGCCCTCGGTGCCGGTTTCGACAACCTCGGCAGTGCCAGCACCGGTCGCGATCGCGACACGCTGAGCCTGACCCTCGACAGTCCGCTCGAACTCAACGACCTGCTGAGCCTCGGCGCCAGCGACACCCTCAATCAGGGCGACCGCTACAGCCGCAACGCCAGCCTCTATTACGCGATTCCCTACGGTTACTGGACGTTCAGCACCTTCGCCAGCCACGCCGAATATCGCGCGCCGTTCAAACTCAGCGCGGCGACCCTGCACAGCACCGGCATCACCGATCAACTCAGCCTGCGCGCCGACCGTGTGTTGTGGCGCGACCAGAGTCATCAGCTCAGCGCCAACCTGCAACTGGCGCACAAGGACGTCGACAGCTATCTGGAAAACGTCCGCCTCGGTATTCAAAGCCCGACTCTGACTGTGGCCGAAGCGGGGCTCAATCTGTTCTGGCTCGACCGCGCGGTGTGGAATCTCGACGTCAACTACGCCCAGGGTTTAAGCGGGTTCGGCGCCGACGACGATGCCGATCGCCAGGTCAACAACCTACCCAAGGCGCAATTTCGCAAGTACCGCGCCGGCCTCAGCCAATGGCGCAACGGCCAGCTTGGTACGCAAGCCTGGCAATGGCAGAGCCAACTCAATTTGCAGTACAGCCCGGATCCGCTGCCAGCCATCGAACAACTGCTCGGCACCGATGATTCCGCCGTGCGCGGTTATCGGGTCAGCAGCGCGTCCGGCGCCAGCGGCGCGATCTGGCGCAACACCTTGCGCCTGCCGTTGCGCACCGATTTGCCGGTGCAGCTCACCCCGCGCGTCGGCCTCGACCACGGCTGGATCAAGGCCGATCACGGCGCTCCGGTCCAACGTCTGAGCGGCGCCAGCATCGGCCTAAATCTGGGCTGGAAAAACCTGCAAGTGGATGTCGATTACCAACGCAGCCTGAACACCCCGACCGGCCTGCACCGCGAGCCTGAAACCTGGCTGATGCGGGTCGGATTACAGATATGAACGTCAGTGAACAACAGCCATCGGACCTGAGCGCGACAGCCGTGGCCTTCAACTCAACGCGCAACGTGATGCCGCACTACATGGAGAGTTTTTTATGCCAATGAATACCTTTGCGTTTCATCTTTCCCCACGGGGCAAACTGCGCTGGGCGATTGCCAGCCTGTTTCTGGTCGCTCACCTGCCGGGCGCCATGGCCGGCGGTGTGGTGGTCGCGCCCGGCCCCGGCGGCACCGCGCAACTGCAAACCCAGGGCGGCGTCCCGATCGTCAACATCGTCGCGCCCAACGGACAGGGCCTGTCGCATAACCAGTTCCTCGACTACAACGTCGACCGACAGGGCCTGGTGTTGAACAACGCCTTGCAGGCCGGGCAATCGCAGCTCGCCGGGCAACTGGCGGCCAACCCGCAATTGCAGGGCCAGGCCGCGAGCGTGATCCTCAACGAAGTGATCAGCCGCAACCCGTCGGCCATCAACGGCGCCCAGGAAATCTTCGGTCGCGCCGCCGACTACGTGCTCGCCAACCCGAACGGCATTTCGGTGAACGGCGGCAGTTTCATCAACACGCCGAACGCCAATCTGCTGGTCGGCCGTCCCGAGCTGAACGACGGCAAGCTGCAAGCCCTGAGCACCCGCGACGCCACCGGTCAGTTGCAGATCCAGAGCGGCGGGCTGCGCAACGGTGAAGGCTCGATCAACCTGATCGCGCCGCGTATCGACAGCCAGGGCGCAATCAGCGCTCGCGATCAACTGAACCTCACCGTCGGGCGCAATCAGATCGACTACGCCAGCGGCCAGGTGAAAGCCGTGGACCCGGCGGGCAACACCACCGATCAGCGGATCGACGCCAGCCTGTTCGGCGCGATGCAGGCCGGGCGCATCAACATCGTCAGCACCGCAGAAGGCGCGGGCGTGAAAGTGGGTGCGGTGCAAGTCGCCGGACGTGACGGCGTGCAGATTCGTTCGGCGGGCGACTTGAGCGTCAGCGGCCAGGCGATCCCGGACAGCCTCGACGTGACCCGTGCCGGCATTCGCAGCAGCCAGGGCGACGTCGGCCTGCACAGCGGCAAGGACCTGACGCTGGCCGCCACCGATGTCAGTGGTCGCGACGTGAAGGTCGAGGCCAAACGCAACCTGACCCTGACCACCGTCGAAAGCCGCAAGCTCCAGGAACAGCGCGAGAACTGGAACAACAGCACCATCGGCATCACCTGGGAAACCTACGAACGCACCAGGACCGACAGCGATTCGCGCCAGCACGGCAGCCAGATCGTCGCCAGCCGCGACGCGCAACTCTCGTCCGGCAAAGACACCGAACTGAAAGCCGCCAAGGTCGAAGCGAAGAACAACCTCAGCGTGCAAAGCGGCGGTGACCTGCGCCTGACCGCCGCCACTGAAAGCCACACCCGGACTGATCAGGGCAAGCACCGCAAGCACCTGTGGAAAGCCGATTGGGACAGCAGCAGCGAAGAGCAGCGCAGCATCACCAGTCAGTTGAAGGCCGGCAACATTGCGCTGCAAACCGCTGCACTGTTGCGCTCCGAAGGCGCCGAGCTGAACAGCGCCGGCGATCTGCAACTGGCCGGCAAACAAGTGGAAGTCACCACCGCGACCCACACCAACCGCAGCAGCGATAGCCGCTATTCCGGTGATCTGGTCGGCGGCGGTTTCTTCGGCAAGACCGGCGACGCCGACAAGGGCCAGACCCAGCATCAGGGCAGCAAGATCAACGCGGCCGGCAAACTGGTGGTCAAGGCTGACGAAGTGCGCATCAGCGCCAGCCAGGTGCGTGGCGTCCAGGACGCCAGCGTGATCAGCGACAACGGTTCGCTGACCATCGACGGTGTGCAGGATACCTCGCACAGCAACAACCACGACAAGGACAGCAAGTTCTTCGGCATCACCAAGGACGAGTCCCGGCAGAACAGCAAAAACAGCACTACGGTGCGCAGCGAGCTGGCTTCCGACAGCAACCTCAAGCTCAAGAGCGCCAAGGACATCGAAGTCGCCGGTTCCACGGTCAAGGCCGGTGGTTCGCTGACGGCGGAGGCGGCCGGTGACGCGAATGTGCATTCGGCGCAGAACACCCACGACAGCAGCAACAGCACACAAACCCGTGGCTTCGACGCTTATGCCAAGGAGCAGACGGCGGAGCAGTATCGCGCCGGCGTGCATTACGCAGACAAGGCGCAAACTGTCACCGCCAACGACGTCACGCAGCAGGGTTCCAGCCTCAGCGGCGGCAGCGTGCAAGTGAACGCGGGCGGCGATCTGACGCTGAAGGGCGCCGAGGTGAAATCCACCGCTGGCGACACCAGCCTGAGCGGCAAGAACGTCTCGTTGCTGGCCGAGCAGGACAGCCACGGCACCTCGAGCGAAACCCGCAGCACCGGCGGCGGTTTCTACTACACCGGCGGCCTTGACCGCGCAGGCAGCGGCGTGGACTTCTCGTACGGCACTTCGCAGGACACCACCGCTAAAACCACCGCGCAAACCACCGGCGTGCAGAGCAGCGGCAGCCTGAACATCAACGCTGACAAACTCGCCACCGAAGGCGCGCAACTGAAGTCCGGCAACGGTCTGAACGTCACCGCCAACGAAGTCGACAACCGTGCCGCCAGCAACACCGAAAGCAGCACTCACAGCGAGAGCAACTGGTCGGCGGACATCGGCGCCAACGTCGAGTACAAAGACATCGCCCGGCCGATTGCCGGCGCAGTGAAAGACGTGCTCGGCGGCCAGGTGCCGGACAAGGACGCACTGGCCAATCTCGGTCAGCCGAACGTCGGTATCGACGTGGCAATCGGTCATGCCAGCGCCGATAAAACCGAGCAGGGCAGCAACGCCGTGGTCAGCCGGTTCGACGGCCAGACTGTGGACGTGAAGGCCGGCGGCACACTGCATGACCAGGGCACCCAGTACAACGCCAGCGCCGGCCAAGTGAACATCAGCGCCGACAAACTGGTGGCCGATGCCGCGAACAACACCCACAGCAATACCGAAAAGTCGGTGGATGCCAAGGTCGATGTGCGCGTCTACACCAAGACCGGCGAAGACGTGAACGTGGCCGGCAGCGGCGCGGGTGCTAGCAGCCAGTCGAGCAAGGACAGTTCCACGGCGGTGGTTGGCAATTACGCTGGCAATCAGGGTGTGAACATCCATGTCGGCGGCGATGCCCGGTTCGAAGGCAGCCGTTTCGACGGCGGGCAGGGCGGTGTCAGCGTCAAGACCGGCGGGGACCTGGCACTCAATCAGGCCAACGACCGCCAGAGCAGCGACAGCTCCAGCCTGCGCGGCAACGGCTCGCTGACCGTCGGCACCTTGCCGGGCACCGACGGCACCAATGTCGATCTCGGCGCCGGGTTCCAGCTCGATCACAAAGGCAACCAGACCGCCGACAGCCAGGCGCACGTCGCCAGCCTCAGCGGCAACGGCCCGGTGCAATTGAGCAGCGGCGGCAATCAGGTGCAGCTGGGCACGAAGATCGACAGCGCTGGTGCTATCGACCTCAAAGCTGACGGCAAGCTCGACCTGCAAGCGGCCACCGACTCGCACGTCGCCACCGGCAGCAATCTCGGCGGCGGCCTGAAGGCGGGCGGCAGCAAGACCAGCAGCGAGAAGAGCCGCGATCAGGGCGGCAACCTCAGCGGCAACTTCAACATCGGTCGGGTCAACGAGAACACGCAGACCCTCAGCGGTGGCCAGCTCAACAGCCAGAACGGCATCGCATTGAGCGGCGATTCGGTGCGCCTGCAAGGCACTCAGGTCAGCGCGCCAAACGTAGGCATCAACGCGCAAAAGGGCGGTTTCGCTCAGGAGTCCGCGCAGTCCACCGACAACCGCAACAACTGGAATGTGGCGTTGAATGCCGGCGGCAATCTGAGCAAAAGCACACCGACCGCCGCCGATGAAAAAGTCAGCAGCGACCACGGCTTCAATGCCGGGGCCAAGGTCGGCGTGGACTACCTGCAAGGCACCACCCGGCAGAACAGTCAGATCAAGGCTGACACGGTGGTGTTGAACAGCGCCGGTGATGCGAGCCTGAGCGGTGCGCGGATTGATGCGCGCAATGTCAGCGGCAACGTGGCCGGTGATCTGTCGGTCGAAAGCCGTCAGGACTCCAGCACTCACGCCAAGGTTGACGTGGATCTGGGCCTGACCGCCAAGAAGACCCCGGCCGACGACAAGGGCAAACTGGCGGGCACCGACTACAAGCCAACGCTGAAAGCCGGAGGCGAATACGCGCACAAGGACAGCGTGAAACAGGCTTCCGGCATTAGCGCTGGTCAGGGTGTGAATCTCACTGTCGGCGGCACTACCCAGCTAACCGGCGCGCGGATTTCCGCCACCGAAGGCAAAGTCGATCTGGGCGGTTCAAAGGTCAGCAGCAGCGACCTGAGCAACCGCGACTACGGCGTTAAAGCCGGCCTGGAGCTGCCACACAAAACCGAAGAAAACGCACCGAAGGTGTCCCTTGAAAACGGCAATCTGAAAGTTGGTCCGGTGACCGTCAGCGGTCATTTCGACAGTCAGTCACTTCAAGCGGGTATTGACGAAAAAGGCTGAGCCGCCATGCATTAAGGGCTGTTCAGCCAGAGTGGCTTGGCAGCCTGGCGGGATGGAAACTGCACCGCGACTATCGCGGTGCTTTTCATTAGAACCATGGACGGTGAATACCAGGGGGCTTGGTACGCGGGTGGTTCTGCCCACGCAAGGCAGGGACTGCCGCGAATTAGAGCGCCGAAGGGATAGAGGAAAACAGCTTCGTCGGCATTCCCGAGGAATCCATTGCTTCGTCTTAATGGGAAGTATTACCATTCGCTCCCCTTTCCTCAGCACGCCGCAATGACCCCCATGCTGCCCCGCAGACCCGGCTTTCTCGAGCATTACGAAGAGTTGATCGGCACCTGGACCCGTCGCCTGCGCAATCGCTCGCAGGCCGAGGATCTGGCGCACGACACCTTTGTGCGGGTGCTCGAATCCGATTCGTCGGCGGTGCAGCAACCCCGGGCGTATCTGCACCAGACCGCGCGCAACATCGCGGTGGACGGCTATCGGCGTGAGGACCGGCGGGGCGCCATGGAGTCGGAGGCGATCGATCTCAGTGAGGCGCCGACCGGCGACCCGGAGCATTACATGCATGCGATCCAGCTGGCCGATTCCATCGAACGCGCGCTCACGGAGCTGCCGGTCAATTGCCGACGAATCTTCGTCTGGCAGAAGATCGAAGGCCTGACCCAGGCGGAAATCGCCGAACGCCTGGGCCTGTCCAAGAACATGGTGGAAAAGTATATGATCCGCACCCTGCGGCATCTGCGTGATCGCCTGGACGGGGCGCAATCATGAGCCGTGGCGCCTTTTCATCCCCAGCCAAACAGGACATTCCATGATGGATACTCGTGATTGCGCGTGCGGGCAAACAACGGTGCGCGATGACGCGGCACGCTGGTTTGTGCGTTTGCAGGAGCCGGCCGTCAGCGTCGACGAACAGCAGCGCTTCGACGCCTGGCTGAACGAACATCCCCAGCACCGTGACGAATTCCAGTTGCTGCAAGGCTTGTGGACGGCGGCGGATCTGCTGCCGGCGCCACGGCTCAAGGCCCTGTGCGAAACCCCGCCGGCGCGGCGCGAGCGCCGACCGTTGTTGCGTTATGCCGTGGCGGCCAGCGTGGTCGCGGTGGCGCTCGGGCTCGGCCTGTTCAGCGGCTTGAATCACCCAACGGGTTACAGCGCCGAATTCGCCACCGCGCTCGGCGAGCGCAAGCATGTGGCGTTGCCGGACGGCTCGGTGATCGACCTCAACAGCCGCAGCCGCTTGCAGGTGCGTTTCGAAAAGGATCGGCGGCTCATCGAGCTGACCGAAGGCGAAGCGATGTTCAGCGTCGAGCACGACACGTCCCGTCCGTTCGTGGTCGAGGCGGGCAGCGGCAAGGTCACGGTCACTGGCACCCGCTTCGATGTGCGCCGCGACGTAACTCAGACCCGGGTCGCCGTTGAGCAGGGCGCGGTCAGGGTACAGGGCCGTGATGCGGCCGATGCCGATTTCATCAGCCTCACCGCCGGCCTCGGCACGCGGATCGATGCCCAGGGCAAAGTGGCGCCAGCTTATGCGGTCAACCCGGCGGAGCTGACGGCCTGGCGCAGCGGCAAACTGGTGTTCAACAACGCCAGCCTCAGCGAAGTCGCCGAGGAAGTGTCGCGTTATCGCGACAAGCCGCTGAAAGTCGCCAACTCCGCCGTGGCCAATTTGCGCCTGACCAGCGTGTTCAAATCCGACAACACCGATGCCTTGCTCAAGGCCTTGCCGAACATCCTTCCGGTGGCCGTGCGCACCCTTGCCGACGGCAGCCAGGAAATAATTTCAAAATAAAATTCAGGTTTTTTTCGAGTTCGTCGTCTTCCTGTTCAACTGCAACTGGTTTGCATTAACAGCCGCACACTCTTGCGATCCACAGGACTCCGTTCGACGTGAAAAACTCCACCGCCAAAAACAAAAAATCACCTTGGTTGCCGCTGGCGCTTGCGCTGGCGGTCAACGCCGCTATGCCGATGGCTTTCGCCGCCGAAGCCATTCACATCCGCGCCCAGCCGCTGGGTCAGGCCCTGAGCGAACTGGGCCAGCAAACGTCGTTGCAGGTGTTTTTCAGCCCGGACCTGGTCGCCGGCAAACAGGCGCCGGCGGTGGACGGTAACCTTTCTCCGGAGCAGGCCCTGCGCCAATTGCTGCAAGGCAGCGGTCTGGATTACCAGATCAATGAAGGTTCGGTGACGCTGTCGCCGGCCCCGACTTCCGCTGCCAGCGGCCCGCTGGAACTGGGCGTGACCGACATCAAGGTGGTCGGCGACTGGCTCGGCGACGCCGACGCCGCCGTGGTGCAGAACCACCCCGGCGCGCGCACGGTGATTCGCCGTGAAGCGATGGTCGAGCAGGGCGCGATGAACGTCGGCGACGTGCTGCGCCGCGTACCGGGCGTGCAGGTGCAGGAAGCCAACGGCACCGGCGGCAGCGATATTTCGTTGAACGTCGGCGTGCGGGGTTTGACGTCGCGTCTGTCGCCACGCTCCACCGTATTGATCGACGGCGTGCCGGCCGCTTTTGCGCCGTACGGCCAGCCGCAGCTGTCGATGGCGCCGATTTCGTCCGGCAACCTCGACAGTCTCGACGTGGTTCGGGGTGCCGGCTCCGTGCGTTACGGGCCGCAGAACGTCGGCGGCGTGATCAACTTCGTGACCCGCGCGATCCCGGAAAAAACCACCGGTGAAATCGGCACCACCCTGGAAACCTCCCAGCACGGTGGCTGGAAACACATCGATACCGCGTTTCTCGGCGGCACCGCCGACAACGGCATCGGCATGGCGCTGTTGTACTCAGGCGTCAACGGCAATGGTTACCGCGAGCGCAACAACGGCAACGACATCGACGACGTGATCCTCAAGACCCACTGGGCGCCGACCGATCAGGACGATTTCAGCCTCAACTTCCACTACTACGACGCCAGCGCCGACATGCCCGGTGGCCTGACGCAGAAACAGTACGACGACAAACCGTTCCAGTCCGACCGCGACTACGACGGCTTCAGTGGCCGCCGCAAGGACGTGTCGTTCAAGTGGATCCGGCAGATCGACGAGCGCACTCAGGCAGAAGTGCTGACCTACTATTCCGACAGCTTTCGCGGCAGCACCATCGCCGCCCGCGATCAGAAAACCCTCAGCTCGTTTCCGCGTTCCTACTACACGCTGGGCATCGAGCCGCGTGTCTCGCGAGTGTTCGACGTCGGCCCGACCACTCAGGAAGTCAGCGTCGGTTACCGTTATCTGAAAGAGGCGATGCACGAGCAATCGAGCCGTCTGGCGCTGGTCAACAATGTGCCGGTGGTCACCAAGACCTCCGACGGTCATGTGTTCCAGGACCGCACCGGCGGCACCGAGGCCAACTCGGTTTACATCGACAACAAGATCGATGTCGGCAACTGGACCGTGACCCCGGGCATTCGCTTCGAGCACATCAGCACTGACTGGCATGATCGCGCCGTGCTCGACACCGCCGGCAAACGCGTCCCGGAGAAAAACCGCAGCATCGAAAGCAACGAGCCGCTGCCGGCCCTGAGCGTGATGTATCACCTGTCCGATGCGTGGAAGCTGTTCGCCAACTACGAGACGTCGTTCGGCAGCCTTCAGTACTTCCAGCTCGGTCAGGGCGGCTCGGGTGACCAGACCGCCAATGGTCTGGAGCCGGAGAAAGCCAAGACCTACGAAATCGGCACGCGCTACAACGATGACGTGTGGGGCGGAGAAGTGACGCTGTTCTACATCGACTTCGATGACGAACTGCAATACATCAGCAACGACGTGGGCTGGACCAACCTCGGCGCGACCAAGCACCAGGGTATCGAAGCGTCGGTGCACTACGACATGGCGGCGCTCGATCCACGCCTTGATGGCCTGACGGCCAACGCCGGTTTCACTTACACTCGCGCGACCTACGAAGGCGAGATCCCCGGCTTCAAGGGCCGCGACCTGCCGTTCTACTCGCGTCAGGTGGCGACCGTCGGCCTGCGTTACGACATCAACCGCTGGACCTACAACATCGACGGCTTCGCCCAGTCCAAACAGCGCTCGCCGGGCACCGGCGTGAATGCTGATGGCAGCTTCAATGGCAATTACATCACCGAAGGCACGGCGGACGGGCAGTACGGCGACATTCCGGGTTACGTGACCTGGAACGTGCGCGGCGGCTATGACTTCGGTTCGCAGCTCTCCAACCTGAAGCTCGGCGCCGGGGTGAAGAACATCTTCGACAAGCAGTACTTCACCCGCTCTAGCGACAACAACTCGGGGATCTACGTGGGCACGCCGCGGACGTTCTTCGTGCAGGCCAGCGTAGGCTTCTGATCTGCACTGATGGTTCCTCCGTCGAACCGTCTGTGTGGGAACACCTCCGCGTCCGCTTTTCTTGGGACGCGGAGCGTCCCTGGCTGCGTTCCCACGCAGAGCGTGGGAACGATCTGAACACATCAGATCAGGCTCAGACCTTCAGCGCTTTCCCGCCAATCGCCACCGCCACCAGCAATGTCGCCATCAGCCCGAAGGCAAAACTCAGGCTGCTGGCGTGGGCGACAAAACCGATCACTGCCGGCCCTGCCAGAATCCCCGCATAACCCAGCGTAGTGATTGCCGGCACGGCGATGCTTTCCGGCATCACCGTCTGCTTGCCCACCGCCGTGTACAACACCGGCACGATGTTCGAACACCCGGCGCCGACCAGCGCATAACCGAGCAGCGCGGCTTGCCAGCTCGGGGCGAAGGTCGCCAGAAACAATCCCGCCGCTGCCAGCAGACCGCCAAATAGAATGATCCGGGTTGCGCCCAATGCGCGGACGATCCGATCACCGGTCAAGCGGCCGGCCGTCATGGTCAGTGCGAACGCTGCGTAACCCAGCCCTGCATAGGCAGTGTGGATCCCGCGTTCCTGGGCCAGGAACACCGCGCTCCAGTCCAGCGCCGCGCCTTCGGTGAGGAACACGATGAAGCACATGCCGCCGATGAACAGCACAATCCCGTGGGGCACCGCGAACGCCGGCCCTGAACTTTCGCTACCGTAAGGCAGCATGTGCGGCACGGCCTTGAACAGCGCCGCGATCAGCACCACGACCACTACCAGCATCGCCGCCAATGGCGACAGCCCGAGACCGAGCAGGGCGCTCACGCCGGCCGCGCCAACGATCCCGCCGAGGCTGAACAGGCCGTGGAACCCCGACATCATGTTCTTGCCGCTGGCCCGCTCGACGATCACCGCTTGCAGGTTCACCGTCGAATCCACCGTGCCGAGCCCGGCACCGAACATGAACAGCGTGGCGATCAACGCCGGAATCGACGACACCGTCGCCAGCAACGGCAATGCTGCACAGATCAGCAGCGTGCCGCCTGTGGCCACTTTCCGGCAGCCAAACCGGGTGGCCAGAATCCCCGCCAGCGGCATCGCCAGAATCGAGCCGACGCCCAGGCACAGCAACAACAAACCCAAGGTGCCTTCATCGAGCCCGGCCCGCGCCTTGGCGTAGGGCACCAGCGGCGCCCACGCGGCGATGCCGAGCCCGGCAATGAAGAAGGCGATGCGCGTGGACATCTGTTCGAGGCGTCCGGGAACGAACGTGTCTTGAGGGGTGAGGCTGGTCATAACGATCCTTGGCAAAAAACGTTTCAGCAGCGGACATCCTTGCACAGCTCTTCTGTGGGAGCGAGCCTGCTCGCGATGGCGGTGTATCAGACAATGAAAGTTCGACTGACACGACGGCATCGCGAGCAGGCTCGCTCCCACAAGGAATTGCGTTTTACAGTGACGTCTTTGGCAACTCGAAAACAAGGGTCAGTACATGACGCAGTTCTACGATGCACGGGGCAATATTTACGGGGTGATTTCACCGCAGGCGCTGCGGGACTCGGGTATCGATCTGCCCGCCAGTGCCACGCAGTGTGCCTTGTCTCGACTGGCGTGGAGCCGCGCCGCGATCGCCCTGTGCTGCGATTGGCCCGACGGTCAGCGACCTGTCGGCAGCAAGTCCCATCGCAGCGATGGCTTGCTGATCGGCCCGTTTCAATCCTCGCCACCCTTTGATGTGCTGATCGTCAACACCGACGGCACGCTGGCCGAGCGCAGTGGCAACGGCCTGACGATCTTCTCCCAGGCGCTGCTCGAACAGGGGGTGATGCCGGAGGAGGGCGCGACGCTGCGGGTGCATCACGACAAACAGGACGCACTATCGCCCGTGCCGACCTCGGTGAAACCGGCGCAAGTGGCGAGCGTGCAGGGCTTCTGGCTGGACCTTGGCCAGCCCGGTTTCGGCTCGACGGCCGTTGGTGCGTTCGGTGTTGAACCGGTGTCGTTCAACGGTGTGGAAGTCAGCGGTGTTCGACCGCTGGCGCAACTCGATCCCGCCTGGGCGCGCAGCCAGTTCGTGCGCATCGGAAATCCGCATTGCGTGACGCTGGTGCAGGATGAAGCTGCATTGCCGAGCAACGCACAGATGCTTGAATCGCCGCTGGCAGACTGTCTGACCGCCATCGCCTACGCCATGCCCACCGGCGCCGGCCAGCCGTGCCCGGCCGGGATCAACCTGCAATGGGCGATGCGCGCTGGCGATCAACGCATTGTGGCGCGGGTGTTCGAACGGGGCGAGGGGCCGACGGCGTCCTCTGGCACCAGCGCCAGTGCGGTGGCGTCTGCGGCATGGCGGGTAGGCTGGGTGTCGGCGGGAGAGGTGCAGGTGGTAATGCCGGGTGGTACGGCGCCGATTTTACTGGAAGAGCGCGATGGCGAGCTGCTCGGCGTGCGTCTGTTCGGCACCGTGCATCGGACAAAAAGGTGAAGTCCCTTTCATGATCGTCCCCCCGGGAACGATGGATCCCTTGGGGCTTACTGTGAGCTGGCTCGCAGCGCTTGTCGCCTGTCAGATCTGACAGGTTGGCTCTATCGTTTGGCGATAAAGCCGACCCGTACCATAACCATGAAACCGCTCATTGGGCTTTGAACAGTTTTACGGCGACAACAGTGTCATCGACCACCGTCACATACAGCAGGGCTTTGGGCTGTGTTTCGGGGCTCTGAAAACACTCGACGATCACAGCCTGCGCTGTGCAGGCTTGCAGCGCCAAACGGTCGGCGTGCCGCAATTGGCGTTTCACGGCGGCACTCAACGGAATTGGTGAATGGCCCTCGCGAACGTCAGAGCAAAATCTCGAAGTGACTTCTCTCGGGGTAGGGGGCGGTGGTGATTCAAGGCCCGCGTCCGCAAACAGATGATTGAGCTGCTCCGCAGCGCTGACCGCTCGGGGGAAACCGGCGAAGGCCGAAGCCTGCAGCAGTATTTCAGTCAATTCACCCGGTGCGAGGCCCGATGCCAGGCCGGTTTTGAGGTGCACGCTCAGCGGTGGTCCGACCATGCCCGAGGCGACAATGGCGGCAAATGACACCGCTTCGCGTAATCGCGGATCAAGACCGGGACGTGAGTGTAAATGTCCGTACACCACGCCGACGGCCAGTTGGCCCAATGCGGGAACGGCATGAAACAAGGCGTCGAGCCTGGCCCCTCCATCGGGTACGAGTTCGACAAACGTATGGCGGCCTTCCTGGTAAAGCGTGGCCATGGGATCGGAAGTGGTCTTTTGATTCATGTCGCGTCCTCACGGATCAATGAGGATGGCAGCGGAGCAACAGCGCGCGAACTACGGCATGACAGTGCGTCCATCGGAAGAAGTCGGCGCCGTTGCGACGCCGACTTCTACACCTTAGACGAACTCCACCACCGGCATCTGCCGCTTCATCAGCACTTTGCCGTCGCGGATCGAATACAGCGGCAGGCCCTGGCTGCGGATCACTTCGTAATCGCTGTCCGCCGACAGGATCAGCAGGTTCGCCGGGCGGCCCTGTTCCAGGCCGTAGCGTTCACCGAGGTGCATGGCTTTGGCGCTGTTGTCGGTGACCAGATCCAGCGCGCTCTGCAGGTTGCGATAACCGAGCATGTGGCAGATGTGCAGGCCGGCTTCGAGGACCCGCAGGATGTTGCCGTTGCCCAGCGGATACCACGGATCGACGATCGAATCCTGGCCGAAGCAGACGTTCATCCCGGCTTCGAGCAGTTCGTTGACGCGGGTCACGCCGCGGCGTTTCGGGAAGTTGTCGAAGCGACCTTGCAGGTGAATGCTTTCGGTCGGGCAGGAGACAAAACTGATCCCCGAATGGCCGAGCAGGCGGAACAGTTTGGCGCAGTAGGCGTTGTCGTAGGAGCCCATCGCGGTGGTGTGGCTGGCGGTCACGAGGGCGCCCATGTCGCGGCTGCGAGCCTCTTCGGCCAGCACTTCGAGGAAGCGCGAATGCGGGTCGTCGGTTTCGTCGCAGTGCACGTCCACCAGGCAGCCGGTGCGCTCGGCCAGGTCCATCAGGAACTTCACCGAACTGACACCCTGATCGCGGGTGTATTCGAAATGCGGAATCCCGCCGACCACGTCCGCGCCCATGCGGATTGCTTCTTCCATCAGCTCGCGACCATTACGAAACGACTCAATGCCTTCCTGGGGGAACGCGACGATTTGCAGGTCGATCAGGTGACGGCTTTCCTCGCGCACTTCGAGCATCGCCTTGAGCGCGGTGAGTTGCGGGTCGGTGACGTCGACGTGGGTACGCACGTGCTGGATGCCGTGGGCGGCGAGGGTTTGTATGGTTTTCTTGGCCCGGGTCTTGGTGTCTTCCTGGGTGATGGTGACTTTGCGCTCGCCCCAGCACTCGATGCCTTCGAACAGCGTGCCGCTCATGTTCCAGCGCGGCTCGCCGGCGGTCAGGGTGGCGTCGAGGTGGATGTGCGGCTCGACGAAGGGCGGCACCACCAGATTGCCGCCGGCGTCGAGGTCGTCGGGGCCCAGAGTCGGCGCTTCGGTCTGGCGAGCGATGCTGCGGATCAGGCCGTCTTCGAGGTGCAATTCGTGCAGACCTTCCTGGTTGCGCAGTCGGGCGTTGATGATGTGCATCGGGCGAATCCTTTTATAGATCTTGTAGAGGGGCGGCCGCGTTGCGGGCGCCGAGCAGGCCGGTCACTGCGATATACGTTAACGCGGCAACGGCGATGCCGACCAGCGGCGCGACCCACGGCGAGCCGAACGC
>Ga0207713_1000423_pt1 | contig 44840 bp, 33 predicted proteins | sample KBSS64metaG_FD_184404 | JGI IMG/M metagenome (GOLD analysis project Ga0207713, IMG submission 184404) | Switchgrass rhizosphere microbial communities from Kellogg Biological Station, Michigan, USA - KBS S6-4 metaG (SPAdes) (version 2) | ecosystem: Host-associated > Plants > Roots > Rhizosphere >... | reverse complement strand
GCACCTCAAATCCTGGGCATAAAAAAACCGGTCACAACGGACCGGTTTTTGTGTTCCTGCATCTCCCGTCAAAATCATCCTGACGTGAGACCAAAATTCGATTGGAGCGGGTGAAGGGAATCGAACCTTTATTGGACGAAAGGGCAGGCGAAGTGTGTAAGTGTGTAAGTGTGTGAGACGCCACACGAAATGCCCGGCAACCGTTTCCGGCATGGTGCATCCCCATAGGTCTTTACTCACTTAGTGAGTAATGTGGCCGACTCCTGATTCAAATCCGCCCCAAAAACAGCTGTAGCATGGGGGGCGGTTCAAATCAGACTGCCGCTCGATTCCGACTCATCAGGCCTTATCCTCGAATTTGTCGAACAGAATGGCTACGTGGTGGCGATGAAGGCCACTGGCAGCGCCAATGTGTTGGTCGGAGAAGATGGGTCATGGGTACCGTTGGACGGTGGTCAGTGACCCATTTTGCAGACCCCGACCAAAGCATCAGCAGTTGGCGCCACCGCGCCGCATGGCGCATTCGCAAACTCGACAATTCCATAAATTGACGCTGAGAATGGAGTTCCAGGATGGATGAAGTAAAAGTTCATTTGGTCGGGCCGGCGCTAACCCAAAGTGAAACCACTGGGCGTATCACCAGGTGTCGTATGTGACACCAACACCGTAGCTGATTAGACAAGGTCAGATTAAATCTGGTTATTCCTGAACCCTCCTATACGGCAACAACTCCGTAATTCTGCTTGCTGGATCTCATCGCAGATGTACAACGACAAAGCGTGCGAAATTTCTCCAACTAGATGGCTTGGCCGGACGCATACGCAAACGTAGTATTGAACAGCGTTCATGTCGGCGTCTGGCTTCAGGCAGAACTTAGCTGATCGACCCTGTGAACCAGCTCTCTCTTGGAACTGAAGGATCATCGCCGATGCCCGCACTACATCTGTTCATCGATACGAACATTTTTCTAAACTTTTACTCCTTTTCGGATGACAGGCTGGAGATCCTGGATGAGCTCATTGAGCTGACTGCACCGGGCCAGATATCGCTACATCTGCCTAAGCAGGTTGAAAACGAGCTCAAGCGTAACCGCGAGGCGAAGCTGCAAGTCGCCATGTCCGATTTCAAGAGCGCCAAGCTTTCCACGGGTGTGCCTAATCACATGCTGGGCACTCAGGCAGCCAGGCAGTACGATGAGGCCGTGAGGAATGCAGAGCATGCGAGGAAACTTTTGATTGCAAATGCGACGTCCCTTGCACTGCGTAATGAGTTGGAGGTCGATCAGAAAATCCGCAGTTTGTTCGAAAACGCGACCCGGTATGAAGAGGACGATGAGCTGTATCAGAAAGCTTTGGTGCGGATGAACAAGGGCAACCCTCCAGGGAAACCACAAAGCATCGGGGATCGGTACATCTGGGAGGTGCTACTCCACCATGTCCCCGTAGGTGACTTGTTCATCATTTCAAAAGACGGTGATTACGTCTCACCGCTCACGATGGACAAAACCAGTCGCCCGCTGGCATTTCTTGCTGATGAGTGGACGCAGTCGAAGGCTGGCAGCTTGACCGTCTTCAGAAAGATCAAGGATGTCGTCACCTACTATAAGAATCTTCAGGAACAACCTGACGCTGTGGTTCCGGCTCCAGCAGGGGGTGGTGAAGAGCCTGCGGTTATGCAGAATGAGCAGCCGCCCGTGGCTGGACTTCCTGCAGCAGCTGAGCCACAGCGAAATGCTGTTCCCATCCCACCGCGAGCTGCAATAGACGCGGCGATCCAACGCTTAGTGACGAGTAGAAGTTTCAGAATTACCCACGCTGCCATTGCCGCGCTCAAGCCTTACCTTCTGTTCCTGACCCAGCAGGACGCCGAGTTACTGTTCCAGGGTGCCATAGACAACGCTCAGATCAGTGGAATCATCACGGATGATGACGTTAGTGATCTGTATCTAGACTTAGTCAATCGGTGGGTCACTTCAACAAATTTGGAGCTTTCAGAGAGCATCATCGAATTGCTGGGCTTGTCTACGACAGCACCTGACGAAGAGGCAAACTAGGTGGCGACGTTGTAGGTATCTGGCTCACAGCTCGACGATTGAGCCAAGTACTCACACTTGGCTACCTGGCAGCCAGAAATCGCATATCGCACGGCGCAATCGATAACAAGCAGCACCTATCTCCCAGTGATGGGCATTCCTTGGTGGCAAACCGGCGCGGGTGGCTCGATGGTTCCTCCATTGTAAGATCGCGGGGATGGAGCATGACGCCCATGACGGCGTGCAACCGATAAAATTGACTGCGCAAGGACGAGGCTACATCCGGTTCGACACCCTATACGACTCTGAGTAGGATGCGCGCCCGAATGTCGCGCCCGAATATCCCGAATGCGTCGTATGTGATTGCAACGTTGGACGGCTTCACCATGAAGCTCATAAGTCGGTTTCCGGCGCGAAGCGGACATGACCCGCGATTATGTGCCTAGAAAATCCAAAGCATGACTACTCGGCTAAGCGCAAGGTGTTGATCTCCAGCATCATCGGCAGCGTCATCGAATGGTATGACCCGTGGGCTGGCTGGCCGTCCCTGCACCACTCTTGATGGGCGTTCATGGCGTGTAGGGACGAAAACCAATGCCAAAGAAATCATCTAGCAGAAAGGCTTCTCTGAATTCGATAGCGGGAGCGAGTCGAAGGATCTGGTAGATGTCTCTTTTGTCAGTATCGGACATGCGCGCACCGAAGATGATTGCCGACACAGCCGCAGGAGCTCGATAAAGCTTTCCGCCGACGGGCATGACTGCCCGCCACTCTTTCTCATAACTCCATTGGCTGGCCTTGGTATACACGCAGACGTCGATAAAATTCTCCTCGGCATCGGCGGACAGATTTTTCAAGGAAAGCGATGGGTACACGTCTGTGTATCTGACTGGTCGCGCCATAGCCTTCAAGGGGGAGGTTTCATCAATCTTGAACTCAATGCAGAACCCCTTATGGTATTCAGCGTAATGAGACCACATGAGGATTTCATTTGGGGTTTCGCTTAAGCAGAGCACTCCAATCTCCTGCATCTGGGCGCGCAACGATTCGCGGAGTTGCGTGTAGGCAGCTTCATCGTCCGGTCTCAGTGCCCTGAGTGATTCGTCCATCGGAACATTGTTGGCTTTGGTGACTAGTTCCATTGCATGGATGACGGACTCTTTCAGCTTCTTTAGATCTAGATTGATGGCGCAATCAAAAGGGTCGTTGAATGAGGCCGGGGTAGACATCCAGACTGTTCCATTGATCAATGATCCGAGGGAGTGCTGGGTCACGCTCTGGTACTTGTACAGGTAGCGCGGGGTGCTCATTGCGATAGAGGTATCCTGGCTTTCTTGGAGTGCTGGGCTTGGAGTGATGGATATCATCCAAGCCCAGCAATGGTGTGTTGGAGTGCTGAGCCACCTTTACTTGACACCTTTACCCAAGGGGGGCTCGGTGTCGCGGTCAGTAGTCACGTTTGGCGAACGCGATGCCCTCATTCGTGCACTCATCGATGCTGGGCTAGGTCACTTGACCGTTCTCGTCCTTACATCGCTTCCGGTATGGAGGCCTACTTTCATCAGTCAAAGGAGCATTACGAGTACCTGTCTTTCAGATGCTTAGTAACCGTCGACCTCGAAACCTCAAGACGCCTCGCAACCTCAGCTTGCGAGTAACCCTCATCCATCAGCTCAATGATCTTGCGTTTCAATTCAGCTGCTTCTGCAACAACCGGGTGTATGGTTTGAGCGGGGCTAGAGGGGATTCTGGCGTCGAGCAGATTCGACGACTCAAGGTCGTCCTGGATACGGCTGAGGACTTCGCGTGGGGATAGTCCTCGCTCGACAGCGTAGACAATTGTCAGCAGAGACAAGGGATCTAATCGAAGCGCTTCTGCAAGCTCTTGGCTGATCTCCAGAGTCACCGAGCTTTCACCCGCCTCAAGGCGACTGACGTAAGACTGATCAATCTGAATAGCGATGTCCTTCTGCGAGACCTTTCGATGGGCTCTCAAAAATTGCAAGGCAGAAGCAAACGCAGTGCGAATCGACATTAGGTGTTCCCGGTAAACGGAACGGTATGTCGGATTTGCCTTGTTCGAGGCAAATGCATATAGTCATACACATCGAACAACTCTGGTTCAGTTGCTACTGCTGGTTAAGGTAGGGCGGAAGGAATATCACCTTCGCCGCGCCTGTGTGTATGGCGATTGGAGTCGGACAAATGCCCTTTCAATATAGGTCTTATTCGAGTTTGAGATCTTTTTTTTCCTTGGCCGATGAGGGGGGCGAAACCTCTGCCCATCAATTCCCGATCCGATTTTTTAAGTTGGTGAAATTATGAAAATCCAGATTTATTCGGATCTGCACAACGAGTTCGCCCCGTTCGAACCGCCCTCAACAGATGCAGACATCATCGTGTTGGGCGGTGACGTCGACGTCCAATCCCGTGGTGTGAAATGGGCGAACGAAACCTTCAGTTGCCCCGTGATTTATGTCTGCGGCAACCACGAATTTTATAAAGGCCACATCGACCACACGCTTCGCAAAATGCGAGAGGCCGCTGCGCCGCATGTGCATGTCCTGGAAAATCAGGTTTGGATTTGCAACCAAACACGCTTTCTGGTCACAACGGCCTGGACAGATTTTTCGTCCACTGGCGACGTCGTCGAAGCAATGGTGACCTGCGGCATGTGGATGAATGACTTTCAGGTGATCAGAGCGGAGGAGCGCTATCGCCGACTCCGACCGTCAGACGTGATTGAGCGTAACCACGAAGCGTTTGATTTTTTGTTCGGTGAGCTAGGCAAGCCGTTTGAGGGGAAGACCGTGGTCATCACTCATCATTGCCCGGTTCCAGAAGTCGAAGGTGATAAGCATGACGGCCATTTGAGTGCGGCTTATACAAACCGGTGGAATGCACTTTTGCCGATGGTGGATGTTTGGATTTTTGGTCACACGCATCGGGCCATGGATATTGAGCTGGGAGGGTGCCGGCTCATCTCAAATCCTCGTGGTTACCCAAAGGAGAGCACAGGCTTCATCTCGGATTTCACGATAGAAATCTGATCGGTGATGGAGGAGGGGCAGGATGTACTGGATCAAAACGTACGGAGCAAAATTGTCCGACTTCAGGTTTCACAGGTATCCAACGGTCATTGAGAAGGCACGGGTTGCCATCTCGGATCCAGACGTTGTTGGGTACCTTTTGTGCGCTCTGGAGCGCCCTCCAAAAATCACAGGTCTTCTGTTCTGTGACCCAGCGCAAAGGTACCCGGAAGGTTTACCCATACATGCACTACCCGTTGTATCTCGAAGCCACCGTGCAGGCTACGACGTTTTTACCACAATCGATGGTGGGGTTTTGTCGTTGCCCACTGGCTTTTTCAGAACGGTGCTTTAGATCGTTTCGATCGAGTTCATTGAGGTGCTTTGTGGGTTTCTCGTGGTCGATAAAAGAGGCTTAGGAAAAGAAAGAAATGGCTCTACCAACATGCGTTTTGGACGCCAAGAGAATTGATTTCGGCGTCCAAGTGACAGGCTACCTGTGCTGCGCCGAATTCCAGCCTCCCTGCATGATCGGAGTGGTTTTTTCTGAAACACGCGGGCGGTTTGAGGACGGGAAAACGATCCGTACTTCGAGGCTCGTAAAGGTGTTCGAACTTATGGGATATCAGCTTTGTGAAACTCACAACGGAAGCCGATACGTTGTTTGTCACTGGTGGCATGAGAACGGCGCTATGCCCGAGATCAATATGATCCACTAGCGAATTATAGGCTTTTCAATCGGCATCCAAGGCTACCCAACTCCCACGATGCACGGCTTCCAGATGTCTGGAACCGTGTCGCTTTGAAAGTCTTTAGAAAACAAGGCAACAGTGTGCAAGCAGATTTGATTGAAGATGTGCTGTATGGCCCCGCCCAGATGCTCGGTGGCTCTCAGCTTGAAGACGGTGAGCTCATTCAACTGGCGCGTGAGGAGTTCGAGGGGCAGTCATTTTGCATTGTTCGGAATTGGATGATGCTCGACCTCCTGCTCTCCGAGGCCCAGGAGAGTGAAGTAAGAAAGCAGGGACTTCAGCCTACTGTCCTTTTCATCAATAAAACTGTGTTCGACAGCGAAGCCCGCGTCCCGACTGGCGATGGTTTCATCACTGGCTATCAAAAAGACTTTCACGGGTGTTTTTTTGAAAGCAAAGACAGGCTGTACATCTTGGCTGGCCGAGGCTCTCGGAAGCATGCGAGCTTGCCGGCTCTGCAGGCGCTTAAGGCGTATTGAAAAGCCTAAACTGAAGCACAAGGTCATTTGGGCAATGAGCTGTTACTCGTATTGCGGGAGCGCTTTATGGAGCTGTTTTCCAGTGCACATCTTCGCGAAAACGTGTGCTTGCTTAGGTGGTTGAAAAGGGCCAATGACTACAGAGTCAACCTGCCTCCGTTTCACGCATTGACTCAACCATCTCCAAATGAGCTTCGGCTTCCCGTTGCGCGAGAATCGCTGTGCAGACTGCGACAAAAGAAGGTTCATCGTCGCCGTGATCGCGATACCAATTCAAAAGCTCGTCGTAGATCGCTCTATGCCGAGTATCAAATCCGCCTAGGTGATTGTTCGGCGTAAAGCTGTACTTGTTTGCGTCATAAAGAGACAGGGCGAACTCCTGCAAACGGCAGGCAGTACCGTACGAAGCTTTGATCAGAATTTCGCTGTGTATCAGGTAGGGTGATTGTTCCATGTCGAGCACCTCATGTTGAGAACGTAATCTGAAAATCGTGGAGATTTTTGCGAGGGCGGTGGCGCTTGGCCCACGATTTAGAATGGCCCAGTTTAGCGGTAAACAAAGCAGCAACGGGAGGTGAATTGTGGAGGTTGAGCATCGTGAGGGGCGTCGTAACCGATGCAGCAATCCCACCCAGACTGGGGTTGATCAGGAACAAATAACGGGCTCCTGACCAATCCTGGCAACGAGAATTCTGCGGATCAATGACGCAGCGCGTCCTGCTTTGCCTCCGTGTCTGCACGTTCAGAATCTTCCAGCCATTTCCGAGCGATAAGCTCCAGCATTGCGTAGGTACGTGCGAAATCCAACGACGCCTGCGCCCATTCTTGTGCTTGTTGAGCCAAGCTTCGCTCTTGGTCACCACCCTCTCCGAGCGCTTTGCAGAACACGCCTCGCATGTTGACCCTCTCGATGCGAATCCCCAGCTCCACCTGCGAAGACGCGAGCGTCTCGATGACATGGCGCACGGCTTCGTGTGGCCAGGCGCCATCCGTAGGGCTCAAGGGCGCATGCGCCAATACTTGGCCGATCAACTGATCGGTAATGTCCTGACGATTCTGTTCCGCAGCCAGGCGCCGGAGCTCAAGGCACCACGCCAGCAAGACATTCTGATTGATCTCTTGATCCGACTGACCCGGCAGGGACTTCAAGCTTTTCATCAGTTGATAAGCAGTGGTGGCGCGGCTCTTTTGCAATGCAGAGGCTTCCACCGGCTCTGCCCCCTTGGCTCTGAACACCAGACACACCAGCTCCATGAAGAAACTGGGCTGCTCAAGCAGCATTCGATGCAAGGCTTCAGGCTCATGGCGCAGCAGAGGTAAGTAGGCAAACTCCAAGCTCGCCATTTGCTCCAGCGTCGTGTCCGGTCGCTCGGCCAGCTCCCTGATGACCTTTTCAATGTCAAAGTAGCTGGTGGCCAACTGAGCACCAAGCTTGACGTTTTGCTCTGCAACGCCTTCCATCAACAGCGACACGACTTCCTCTGTCGGAATCTCACCGAGCCGACGGGATACGGCGCTCAATGCGGCGACGGGACGTCCGACCTCTCGGTATTTTTCCACTGCATGGAGTAGCTCATCGGCGCTCACTTCGAGGGGGTATGGCGATTTTACAGTCCAATAGGCTCGCGCTACCTCATCGCCGAAGGATTCGACGTATAGCCATATCTGCCTATTCTCTGGGATACGCTCGATCACCCTCGCTACACGGTCAGAAGGCAGGCCGCTACCAAGAAGAGCCGAACGCACCTCCTCTTTCCACCTCTCCTCGAAGCGTGCGATTCCGTCCGCCATGACTACTCCAGCTGCGAGCTCAAGCTCCTGCACGGCACTCGCGAGCAGGCCCGTGAACAACGCAAGACGCTCGTCGTAGGACAGCTCAAGACGCAACGCAGAGTAAATCACGAAGTGCGAAATCCTAGCGCGGCCCGCCAGCTGCAGGACGCCCTGAACGCCTAGCGCCTCGTAAACCGCCTTCATGGCCTGCAAACGTGCATTGTCAACGAGTTGGACAAAATCGACTCCTTCGTCATCAATGCCGTCCACAGGTGGCGTCCAGTCATCAAACAACCAAGTATGGTTTTCTACCAGCGTTTCCGGTGCGTACTGGTCGATCAGCGGCACCAAGCGTTCAATCCGCTCCTTCGACATCGCCCAATCCGCGCTCGAATACTTTTGGTGATGCTTGATCTGCACGTTCAAGGCTTTCCAGATCTGCGTTCGGTCATCAGCGTCGGCGACGCTCAGCACCTTGCCGAGCCGTTCGACGACAGCCTCGAAAGGAGCCTGCTGGAAACTCTGCAATGCGTTAATCAAGGTGATCCAACGCTCTGGCATCGAGCCTGCTGCGTCGACCGCCAGCGCGATGATCTTGGCCTCGCTCTCCCAGACCAAACCATAAGTCAGGGTTTCACCGTGATCTTGCTCGTATTCCCGAAATTTCGGCTTTTCGGTTGGCGAGCTGGTATCCCCTGAACTGGGAAGCAAGCTGGCGAGGAGCGGCCAAGCAATGCTCGGGACAGCGTTCACGGTGGATTGCAGAACGGCCAACCGGCGCTTCGTCCTCACAGAAGTGCATGGCACCCAGGAGAGGAAGATAGCGCGCAGGCTGTTAATGGGCCGGTTGCTTAACTTGCCGCCTGGGTCGATCGCCGCAAGCTTGGCAAGGCACAGCACGGCGCGCTCAAAGTAGCCGGCATCCCAGGCGATCACTTCCAGCGCCCACAACAACCCGCAGTGGTACGTCACGGGCGTGATCATTCCTGGGTGCTCGTCGAAAATGGGCAAGATGCTCGGCGAGGCGCCCTCAAGCTGACGCTCAAGGGCCTCTAGAAAAGACCTGGGTGATGCCTCTGCAAGCAACACAAGATTCTGGCTCAGGCTTGCCATCAACGTGGAGTCACTCGACAGGCCAGGAATCGATCTGACCAAGTCGTCTACAAAGACTTGCGGATCACCACCCGCAACTGTGAAACCCGCGTGTTTATGCAGCACGGCCATGTGTAGCAGCGTCGTCATCAACCCGTTTCTGAGCTGTTCGCTGTGCGAGGTTTCCTGGTCGCGCTTGCTGCGCAGTACGAAGGGTTCGTCTGCAGTAGGTGGTTTGTGCGACGCCACAGCCGTCTGGAAAACGGCGATCAGAGCCGCCTTGAACTGTTCCAGGTGCCGGCGCCCAACCCTATGGGCGAGGTGCAGAAACGCATCGACTGGGGCTTTAGTCGCCCACAAATTCTCAATCCGTTCGATAGGCGAATCCTGCATGACCAGGAATCTGAGCAGTTCGTCCTCCGTCTCGTCATAAGGTTTCTGGCTGAGCGAGCTGAGGATTTGTTGATCATGTTCAACATCGCAGACCCATGCCCCTGCCAGCATGGCCGGAATCAACGAGTCAGCATCGCCGACCCACCTGGGCAACTCAGCGGTACCACTCGGCTTCTGTCGAGCCAAGACCGCCAGGCTCCGACCACAGGTACGAGCAGCTTCATACCCTTCGCTTTCAGACATGCCCATGCCGGTGAACGCTTTGCCAAGCTGAGTGCTGGTCGGTCGTACCAACTCGACATGATCGTTCTTCTTGTCCTCTGCTCCGGCGCTTATCACTGTTGGCCCAGAAGTCTTCAGGATTCCAACGCAGCTGCGCGCGGCGAGTCGGGGCATGTAGATAAGGTTGCTCGTATTAACCAAGTGCCGAGCAGCCTCCTCAGTCTCAACGATCAAGGTACGCGCTTCCAGCGGCTTGCGCACTGGCTCAAGCGCCTTGCGGATCGCGGAGACCGCGAAGGCAATGACCTCATCGGTCGTATCAGCGGCAAACGCCAGTCGCCCGCTTCCCTGGGTCAGGTTTCGCAGCAAGTCTTCGGCCAGGGATTCGCGCCCGGCGAGCAGAACGTCTTCGACCAATGCAGGCTCGAAGCGGCGGGAAAAGGACTCCCAGAACTCATCCGTGCTGAGCACGCCGTGTTGGGGCGCGCGCCTGAACTCCTGACGCGCCCATCGGGATGCAACTGCCGGGCTTTGCGTAAGCCAATCTTCCAGCAGTGGGCCATCGATGTACACGACACGCTTCCACTCTCCCAGCTTGTTCTTTTCATCAAGCCAGTCCTCAACTTTTACCTGTGGCGTGTCCCACGTCCTGGGCGAGACGATGACTAAGGTGCACTCAGCACGATCTTCAGCCTCGACCTCTTTGGTGCGCTTGCTGTAGTCACCTTCGGCCTTGGTTTTGCCGGCACCGTTGGTTCCGAACTCCCAAATCGACTTTTCGTCGGGCACGAACGGGGAAGTTGCATCGACGTCGAGATAGCCATCGAAACCTCGAACCTGCCCCATGTCGCCGTGCAAAAACCGAAGCCGGTGCACCCTGGAGGCGGTGGCCCAGATGAGGTCAGCCACCAGTTCGGGCACTTTATCCCTGCCTTGGAGGGTGTCGGCCCACTGCCCTAGCTCAAGCGCACTGATCCACTTCAATGTTTTTCTCCTTTCACGTGGTGCAGCGGTGGTGGCCGAGACGGCGCGACCCTCCAGCAGAATCGACTCTAACGCATACCAGAATAAAACTGCCAGGCAGGCGGCATGGCTACAGACAGCGCCTCGTACCTTGTCTCGGCAGGCAAGTCTCCAGCGGAAAAGATGGAAAATTGGACGTATTTATTTATCGAACTGACTGGCCGATTCTGGCCCAGAGTGTGTAAAAACGCTTCGCCAAAATTGAAGTGTGCGCGTCTTCGTTAAATCTAAAATTTATCGGCACATCAGCAGATGTAGATTTCGCGTAGAAGCGCGACTTCCAGTCCAGTTTTGAGTACCTGTCACGCTCAAAAACGTTTTTACACAGCCTCGGTCGATTGCTGCCTGTCGCAAAGGGCAGCAACCGACCCAAAACTGCCGGTCGAGACAGGCAGCAACCGGCCGAGAGTGTGTAAAAACGAAGCCATCAAAATCGGAAGCGAATAAATAAACAATGCCGCAGGTAACTAGTAGTACCCAAGCGTTTGCAACGTTCTGGCAAGATTCAGGACAGGTTGTAATTTTTCATCAAGCAACGTCCACCACTCGTGCTCAACCCATTCACCAGTCTCTATCTGGTGCATGGGGGGCATCCAATCTTTATGTCGATAGAAAACATCCGGGATGGCTCGCGCTAGGGCTGATAGTTGATTTTGGGTAAAGCCCTCTTTTTGAAGCTCAACGGCCTTCGCCAGCGCCAGACGATAATCTTCAACGTGAGTCATCGCTGGAGTGGAATTAGCGACCCGTATCAGTTCGGGCAGTGCTGACTCTAGTTTCTTAAGCTGACTCAATCTGTCCGCGTTCGTGTAACGGTATTCAGCCATTGTGATTCCCTACTATCTGTTGGGTAGCTGCACCAAGATGCTCTCTTGAACCTGCGCGACCACCTATAATTTCCTTGGAAATCATCGCAAGGATCGCCTATGAAAGCGCTTTATCCAAGGTGAACATCGAGGCCAAAGTACTTTACTAGTCAATAACCGGCCACGAGCAGTCATTGATATGTAAACACGAAAACAGGGCGGGTCGATTTGCCCTGTTTTTCGTTTTAGGTGCCGTCATGCAACAATTTTAACACCACTAACTCCCACTAAGACACGAACTGTACCTCTCTGAACATTCCGCTTCTTTATCCATGTAATCTTCCTTCGTGAGACACCGATTATCATAGAACTGCTTTGTTGTATCTGAGAGCTGAGTGTAATTACAAAGATTTGCAACACATGCATCATTTGAAAAGCCGCGACGAAGACAATCTCTATGGCAACCACTCATTTGAGATCTAATGCATTGCTGAAACATTGTATTCGCTGAAGCCATACATCCTTGCTTGACGGCAATACACTTATCCCCAGCAGCTTGAGACTCCCTCATTTGCAATACACAATCAATATACTTTGAGTACATCGCAGCCTTATCCGAGCTTTGAATGCTAGAACTTGAAAAAATAAGGCCTCTTGCGTATTCGGCAAACTCAGCGGTAACATTTCCGCCTCTTTTCTGCAATTCGGCATTCAAAGAAGCAGAAAGCCCTTGATCCAAACCGCCAGCACAAAGTGCAAGCTGTTGATTTGTTTGGGTTTCCAATGGTCGCCCCATTGGACTTTCTGTGTTCGATGTACACGCAGACATAATTGCTGCAAAAACCAACAACACCACTAGCTTTGGACACGTCAGCATACGAGTCTCCACACACCCCACTAAAGTCGACTACTAAATCTCCCTTTTAATGGTTGTAGCACAGCTATGAAACTGAGGAGCTGAAATAAACAAAAAAATGGTGAAAAAACAAGCTCGTCTGCTCTTCATTTTTTAAAACGCGAACATTTAAAGTCCGCCCACACAGAGTCAACATCGACAGCTTCATCGTTCCGACGATGAAGGCTCCAAACGCAACCCGCTCCTGTCCAGGCCCGATCCAATCTGACAAATCTCAACTCGCAATCGTTAGAATTCCGATAGCCAGGCCGACTGAGACACGCACCACCTCTGCTTGGTGTGAAGTATTTCGGACAAATTCAGGGCTGCAATAGACCATAGTTAGCCATTTGCATTCGGCCCTCACTCGACTTTTCAGCATGTGTCAGTCCACGCCAATCGGCGCGTGTCTACACACCGGGAATATCCGCTACGGATCGTTTTCTGTCTGTCACGACTGACCGGTTGAATCCACAGTCGATTGCAGCCTTTCACGACAGGCTGCTTTTGGGGTTTCATCTTGCGGGGTAATCGGCTTGGCCTTTTTAATTAATGTGATAGACCGGGAGCAAATGCTCTAAACCCTAGCTACTTGGACGCAAAAATCCCTTGTAGCGTAGGGTTTGGGCAAGAGAGGTGGTGTTGGAAAAATTCTCAATTCTTCAACGAATCTTGTTTGGCTTCGATTTTGAGATCGCTGAGGCGCTTTAGCATAGCAATGATGTTTACCCGAGCGGATCCCTCATTGGCCAACCGCAGGCGCTTGATTCCTATAACCGAGTCGCCCATACCTGCAGTAAAAGGGGTACGGATAATTTCACGCAAAACGACCTTGTTGGTGCTTGATTCTATCAACGTGTATTCAACTTCGCTGGTCACCTCAAAAGCCAGTCCGAATATAGGCTGATCAACGCGCAGCAGATTGGCACGTAGAGCATAGGAGGCTGACTCGTTGCCAAGCAAATTAGCATTGGCGAGTGATTGCTTGAGTGCAGCGCCGAAGTCAGGGCTGTCGATTTCCGAAGTCCATAGAGGGTTGGTTTTATCTCCACCATTCACCTCAGAAAGCCGGACATTATTACGTAGCTGGGAGTCATAGGTACTTGCCATTGCTTGATCGGCAGACACCGACATGCCTGAAATTTGAGTGTGCGAAGCACAGCCAGTGCAAAGAGCAATCAGGGCTGAAGCTAAAAGCAAGCGAAGGTACGTCATTCGACAAATCCTTATGATTGTAAAAGTCCCAAGAGATCGCTGATGGTGGCACTCGGCCACTTTTTCGACTACTTATCGCGCCATCGGATACGGCGTATCGAAATTCTCTGGATCCGTCCTTTGGGGGTGATTTTCATTCAGTGCACATTCAACTTTTTTCAAAATCGACACTGGCCCTGGCGAATATCGGTCGTGAATATTTGGCGGGGAATATTAGATAGGGTATCTGGAGAATCGGTCAAATTCCGACTCGGAATGGGTCGGCATCAAGCGCGTATACGGTCGCCCGTATAGCCGTAAAAAGCTCTTTCTCGAATATCAGCGGGTGGGACACACTGGGCACGCTGTGCATCGAGGCCGAGACCGGACTCACCTTGCCCTTTCGTGGATACGCGGTAGTAGGCGACAACTTCGATGCTGGTGACTCCGTAAGGGGCTGGTGAGATTATTTTACAACTGTTAGAACCGAGCGTTTAACAGTGTAATGAAGAGAAAATGCTCCTCTTGACAAGCGCCGATTTTTGATTCGGCTGCTGCGTCCCGAAGTTGGGGGGGCGGCTGTTGGGGGGCTCCACTTCTGCGCCCCCCATCCGTCTTCTGGTGGTGGTGATTGCACCGAAGGCGGAGTTTGAACTGGACACCCTTATTACCTCCACTGGACCAGCGCGCGCACTCAAACCTAGATCCAAGCCTTCTTCCCTATCATAAGCGTCCATATGAACTTCGACGAATCACCTCTTTAAATTCGAAAGCAATGACATGGACGACTATAAAACGGTGCAGCATCTCATCTATACAGCGGTAGCTGTGATACCAGCTTAGGTCGAAGTAAAACTCAATGTAACGCCGGCCATAATTAAAACGCTATTTTGACGTAAGTTTTTATTTCTATTTGATTTAGGTGTTTATTAGACATTGTACGTTTTAAATACTAGCTTCCTAAATGTGTAAAATATATATGAGTACCGATCTTGTGGTGAGTGGATGGTAGGTTGATTTTAAAATTTTGTAAATTCTTAGTTTTGGCTGTGTAGTATGCGCCGAGTGCGTAGTGGCGTATTGCCAAATCATGTGAAGATTGTTTCTGCTGTGCGGTTTAGTGGCTTTTTTCGAAGCTTTTGACTGGAGCGGACTTCGCTCTCCGCTAGATTAATGCAATAAAAACATCCTATAAATTCTTGAAACGAGGTGGGTCATGATTTCTCGCAGAGCATTTGTAATTGGAGCGGCAGCGACATCGGCGCTAGCATCGATGCCAAAAATCAACGCTGCCGAAGACGACGGGCCTGTTAGCATTTCTGTGAAAGATTCACCTTTGCCAAACGCTCTGGATGTTTACTACTCTTCCTTGATGGATCTGTCGCGTATGAACGGCTTTTCAACGTCAGATCGACTTCTTTTAGGTAATACGATTACTACGTTTGATATATCTAAGGACACGCCTTACTATAATGAAGGTCTTTTTCAGAGGTTTGCCGATAGGATATTTTTACAAAGCCCAGATTTGATAGGCCCTGCTAATCAGGCAGATAGGTTTTCTCTTCAGTACGAGACAGTACTTAAAACTGCAGCTGATTCCATTGATCAGAGGCATCCTGAAATAGTTCCAAAACTGAATGAATTATCAAAAGCTATCGAGAAAAAAACTGAAGAACTATCCGCTTTAATAGTTAAGTTTGAAAAGGAGTGGGGGGATATCGTTGACGCAAGCGGACTAAAACCAGGGGATGCTGATTATGATTTACGATATTTGAATTTTCTAGAGAAAGCCCGCTATGCAGATCAAGTAGACATTGTTTCTGGGCGAATTGACGCTTTGTTAGGAAGGGTGGAGCAGGTCAGGCGGTCTGTGTATGCGCCCCATGAGATAGTTGTTCTAGAAGCGGTCGCTCAACTGAGCTCAACACGAAAAGTGGCACGTCCGAAGCGCCCTCAATACGAGAGAACCATATCTGGTGTCAATGAGCTAACATTCGCAGACCCCAAGACACGTCTTGAATCTGTTTGTGATATTTCACCACCGTCTCTGCCTTTAGGGGATTTAGTTAAATTTTTAAACACCGACGGCTATAGAAAACCATTTGATATAACCAAGTCAAGCACTGTAACGGAGCGGCATGATAAAACGTGGTCAGGAAGCGCTGAAGCTAGAGTTTCCCTTTTTGGTATTGGAGTTGGAGGAGGTGGAGGCGGAGGCGGATCCTCTAGTTTTGCTCAAACGATAAATGATGCGGTTGGTATAAAAGTAGCTTTCGATAATATAAGTGAAGTACTTGTAGATAGAGGGTACTGGTTTAATCCTGCTATCTTCGAAGATCAACGTCTAGCTAAGATTATTGCAGCCATTCCAGGTTCGGATCGCTTAAAGTATGTTTCCGTATCGCTGATAATCGCCAGAGGGTTGGAGTTGACTCTAACTTCGAACTCCTCAATTGATACAAATACTTGGTCAAAGCAAAATGTAGCTGGCCGTGGTGGATGTTCGTTTTTTGGATTTTCATTTGGGGGGGGTGGGGGTAGTACGAGCAACGACTATAATATCTCAGTTTCTTCTGATGGAAAAAGTGTGACCTTTAAGGATGATGGTCAAGTTACAAGAGTGCTCGCAGTGCGCCTAGTTGAAATGGTTCACCGGCCAGTGTCCGCTCTTACCCCAACCCTAATGGATTTCCCCATTGATGAAAAACCGCAGAGAAATCCAATAGGAGTGCCCGCGGTGGAGTACAGAAACTTTGTAAAAGGTCGTATTAACTATTTAGAGCTTAATAAGTCTAAATTTCCTGGGGGGCTGTAGCCTGTCAGTTATATATTGTTCAATAGTGTTTTAGAGTGAAGGTCTGATTAGATGACTCTTGCGGTGATGATGACGCCGGAGTGAATGCTATCGGCTGGGAGGGTTAGCTAAACCAGGGAGCGACCTTAAATGGCTCATCGTTGGAGATCTTTGCAGGATGCTAAGAGGCTTGAGTTTAGGTGCTCCGGTCTTTGAGTAGATCCATCCATCACCGAAAAACTGTCGAATCTAGATGATGGGCCTACAGCGGGTGACCCAAAGCTACCTTTCGAGAGGGGTAGCTTTTGGCCGATTGTGTTGAAAAAGTCGGCTTCGGTTTCCACGACAGAAAAGTACGCGTCTGAGATTGAAAACTGTGTCTTGCGCAGAAGGTTTAGGACTCAGATTTGACGTAGTAGCGTACAAAAAAGGCGCTTTCACCGCTCAACGCACGGGTAGCCCGGCCGGGTCGACTTTTTCAACACAATCGGCCGATTTCTGCCTGTTAGGAAAGGCAGAAGTCGACCCAAAGGTGAACTTCGTTTCGGCTCGCCATGCGACCGGAAGACGGCCTGCAAGTGGAAAGACAGTTATGCCCGTCGGCTTGCACGATGGGTTGGGCACATTAGGGGGAAGGGGCGAGCAGATCACTCGGGGGCCATCAACACCGCAAGCGTCAGATTGATAAATTCTTCATTCTTACTGATCGTTTCCAGCGCACCGCGCACGTTGCCTCCAACCTCACCCGACCCACGCTGCTCGACGCCATAGCGTGAGCTCCATGATGGCGGCCTCAAGGGCAAGCTGGTTTTGATGGATCTTGAGTAGCAGGGAAGGGAGGAGGTCTGAATTTGGCATCGCGAATCCTCCGTGGAAGCGGTCAGCGTAGCAGCAGGCTGTTTGTTCGCTTCTGAATGCCGAGCATCCACGTCAGAGTGGTGTAGGTCGTGCTTACGCGAGCTCCTGATCCACTCGTTTCGGAAACCGGGAAGCTTTGGGTTTTTCTGACGGAGTTACAGATGCTGACTTCGATCAAAGAGTACCTTCCTGGCCCACCAACTCCTGGAAGCATTTGGTCAACCTTAGGACTGCCCTCGCGCGGCACACCACTTCATGACCTCATACACCTTGGTCTTCCTTTCAGCCTGATGTACTGGTTCAGCGAAGCATTTTTTTGGCTTCCTCATTTGTCTTCGAGGCTGCCGCGCTGTTCGCTATTCCAGGCTTTAGTGAGCTCGTCTATCCGATCTGTGATTTGAGGCTTTTTTGATAGGACTAGGCAGCGCGTGTTGCCGACAAATTCCTCTATCAAATACAGCGAGTCGCCAACATCAAGCTCCAGCTCCTGCAACGCCTCATCGGGAATTCGGATTGCACCGTCACCATCCCATTCTTCGATGGTGATTTTCATAGGTGGTTTTCTCACGTGTGGGCTCCATCGCTTCTGAGTCGGCAATGGTAACGTGCTTTTGCGTACAGGCTCAGAGCGCAGCGAGCAACGTTCGAGTTGTACACGCTCCGAGGTACTTAACAGGTCGATAGGATCAGTCATCCAGCCACGGAAATCGGCACCCATGTAGCGATCTTGCTAGAAGACTGAAAAGTCTTGATCACTTCGAGAGGCGCAAGTCAAAAGCTTTCAAAGCCGCTTCTAATTGTTCAATTTTTGATGTGTGTAAAAAGTCCACTAGGCGATCACCCAGGGCCTGGTGCACGCCGAGCAACCGGCACAAGTCAGCCTTGCGCATATCTCGCTCCATCATGGCGTTCCATAGCTCGATCTTCGCCACGGTTACCGCTGGCAAGCGGACTACATGCTCACCAGCCTCCGGCGCAGATGCTACTGGTATGACTCGTCGCTGATCGACGTAAATGGATAGGGTTGTCTCGATCGCGTCGAGGGCTTCGCTGATTGCGCTCTCCCGATCATCGCCATAGCTGTTCAGTTTTGGAAGGTCGCGGCAGAACATGGCAAGTCCTGGAGCACTGTCTTCCTCGAAGCGGATTGCATAGTCGTACATGGCCACTCTTGGGAGGTCATCGCGGTAATTTCACTCGCGCGCTGCCTCGGTAGGCGAGCGAGAACGTCCTTCAGGTAGGCATACGGATCATGGGGGTAGATCACTCCGGTGCCATTAGCATCGCTAGAGTCATGGTGATGAACTCCTCATTATTGCTGATCGTTTCCAGCGCACCACGCACGTTGCCTCCAACCTCGCCCGATCCACGCTGTTCGACCCAGAGCGTGAGTTCCATAATGGCGGCCTCAAGGGCAAGCTGGTTTTGATTGATTTTGAAGAGTAGGGAAGGGAGCAGGTCTGAATTTGGCATCGCGATTCCTCCATGGAAAAGGTCAGCGTAGCAGTAGGAGAGTTTGGTGGGATCTTGTCGCTCGGCTATGGATGGTCGCACAGGGTCAGAGCGCGTTAAGCAGACGCTCAAACTGTTCTCGTTCCCAGCCACTCAATAGGTCGACAGGATCGGAGCCATAACGCTGCCAGGTCTCAAGCGATCCGACTCTGCCGTCTGGTGCCCGGCAATCGTCGCAGTAATCCAAGTTGCCGGAGTCATTGAAACGCGTGAGGTGCCAGCCGGCGATCTCAACTGTTATTACGCCGTGATAGATCTCACTCGATGGCTGATTACAGACTCTCGTCATGGTGAGTGTGCCGATTGCTACATCCTTCAGCACCTGGTAGACCTCGCGGGCGTTGAGAGCAGGTTTTGTGTTCAAATTTTCCATCGTCTTGATTGCCGATACTCGTCTCGTGGTGTGCTAAATCATTAGGCCAGTTCAATGACCCTCGCCGAAGTGCTCCGGGCGCTGGTGGTGTGCACGGTTTTAGCCTGTTGCTGTGGTGGGGCTGGGGAAGCAGCAATCGGGGAGATTCACGCTGAGCATCCTTGTTGTCCTTGGCCTGCGCCTGCTCACACCACGGCGGGATCGTGGTAATCGAATCATCATAGACATCCTTAGGTATGGCTCTCCCAGAGCGCGGTGATGGCCAGTGAAAGCTTGTCCAAATGCTCGTCGGATACCGCGAGATGGATGAGGTCTAATCAGTCTATGTCCTGATGAATGTACTGTGGCAACACGCCGATGGCGGTCGCCGTCGCAGCAAACACCACGAAACTACCGCCTGAAACTGCCGCTGCGCCTTTTGATGTCACCAACATGATGGCGATGGTGCCCAGCTGCACCGATTTGCAAATTGACAGTGTTAACCGTGATAGCCCCCTGACAGGGGGCTTAATGCTGCGAATGCCAACCAATTGATGCAGCTATAGCCCATGCTAAGGAACGATCGGCAAGATGATTTTAATGGCAATGGGTCTAAAACTCTGTGTAAATTCTCAAGGTCTTTTGAGTACCCCATAAGACTCCAATGTCAGAAATTTTGAACTGAAAATATGACTTGGCACTTTCTTTTGAAGAAGGTTGAAAAAGTTCTCATTGTGGGTGGAAATAATTATTTGCTTCCCGTATCGGTGACTTATGTTTCGAAGTAAGTCGATGGTGGCCAATACGTTAATTGAATCCATTGAGTGGATAGGGTCATCGATCAAAATAAGATCCAACGATTCTTGACCATTTTTTGCGTGTATGGCGCGCGCAAGAAATATACTGAGGCTAAGAATGTTGAGTTGTGCTGCGCTGAAATATAGTGTGGGTGGAATTATCTCGCCTCTTTCGTCTGTAACTAGGATGTGAAGTTTTGGTTGTTGATCCAACTCAAATGTAGTTTGAAACTGTACATTTTTAAAGGTTGGGTGCGGATCAATCTTGCGATAAATGGTGTTGATTAGATCGGTGTAAAAGAAGCCTGAGATCTTGCTTTTTAAATAGTCAATAACTTTCACTAGCTCTGAAGTTATTTCGTGATCGACTGATTGTTGGTCGATTAGATTTTCTTGAAGTTCGGTGATTTTAATTTTGAGAGAAGTGTTATCTATATAGGGCAACAGTAGTTCGAGCTTTTGATTGAGCAGGGAGCAGTTTCTCAGGTTGCTGTCGTGAACTTCTTGCGTTAACCGAGCTTTGTGGTGCACCTCTTCGAGTTGTGAAGTCAATTCAGTGAGTGGCTGTGTTAAATCAATATCAATGATGTGAGATAGGCTGGTTTTGAAGGATGTAATAACCTCCCAGCTTCTAGAATATTGGCCGCGAGAGGCATTTAGTTTAGATTGAAATTCGTCGATGCTGATCCAAAGACCCGCCGTCATGAGCTTTTCTTTGATCGCATTGAGACTGATGGTTAGAGTGGATCGTCTGCTCTCTAATCCAGCCAATTCGGTACTAAATTTCTCGCCATACTCAGCGAATGCTTGCGTTAAGCTGTTATGTTCGTCAATTCGCTTCTCAGTGAGGTAAGTACTGAATTTATCGAAATCAGGATTTTGCTGTAAAGAGGTTTCACGGGTCTTTGCTTGAGCAATGCTGAGAGCAAGATTGTCGGTTATTTTTTTGTGGTGGGCAATAATTTGTTCTTTGGTATTTATTTCAAATCTGAGCGCTTGGCATTGTGTGCTGAGATTTCTTATCTGCTCGTCGGTGTGAGTTTCTAAGGAGTCGAAGCTCATGTTTAAAGTGGCAGAAAGAGTATTGTTAAGTCGACTTGAATGCTCTGATATTTGAGATTTTATTTGGTTTGCATCAAAAGTGGTTTGTGAGAACGAGGCTTTGAGTTCGCTTAATTCACTTTGTTTTTCCGAAATGCTTTTGTTTATTGTGAACTGAAAGCTTCTTAATAGATTATCTATCTCGTTTTTTGTGGATGATAAATCTAGTTCCAGGACGTAAGATTGTTGTTGTAGTGCCTTAAAGGCAGTGTCAAGCGCCGCATTTGATGCGATAGATGCTAAGAGTTGTTCATTGCTGCCATGGTCAGCTGCGCAGAGTGGGCAGTGAGACGCCACGTTATCGCGAGCATATTTTGCTCCAAGATTCGATAGCTCTTGGATTGTGTTTTTTTGTTTGAGTAGAGAGTTTTTGGTACTCTCGTTTTCCTGGATTTCTTCTGATATTTTCTGTTTGGTAGTGTTTAATGAGGAAAGTCTGAATAGCATATCCTCGCTTATATTTATTACGCCACTCGTGGATGCGACAATGGTTGTCGGGTCTATTTGTATTGAAGAAAGCGCTTGAATCTGGCTGTTAATGAATGCAAGTTGCTGTTCATCTGAAGAAAGTTTTTTCTCATGCAGAATTAGGCTTTGCTTAAGGGTTTTTAAAGTGTTTTGATAATTAGTAATGTTGGAGAAGTAACCAGGGATCTGCGGCTTATATGCAATCCAACTATTGAGGTGTCCTTCTTTTTCTCTAAGTATATTGTTTTTGCTTTCTAGTTCTTGTTCGTAAGATTTTAGTGTTGCAAGCTCGATGGCGAGATCTTTTGATGCCTTCGCTGCCTTGTTTTGTTCTGAGGTAATATTGTCCCGCGTTTCATTGAATACGGCTAGATAATGACTGAGCGAAGCATGTATGTTGGCCTCTTCGATCAGTTTAAGTGATTCTTGGTCTAGTAAATTATAGGACGTAAATTCGGTCTGGTATTTTTTTGCTTCTTCCAGGCCGTTTTCCAGCTTTACGATCTCATTGGTCGATGAACTGGCAAGCTCAGAGGCACTTAGAATTTCCGGTAGCTTGGTCGTAGCGCCTTCAATCAGCGACAAATTGGCAGTAGCTTGCTCATATCTCGTGGTCAAAACTGAGGAAAGTTCTGCTAGTACTGAGGTGATCTTTAGGTGGGAATTTACGTCGAAGCTTTCCACATCTATGGTTAGATCGGAACTTAAATCGTTAAGCAGATTTGCGGTTATGTTATATTGCTCGAAGAGTTGAGGGTCGTGAGTCTCATTTATTTCGGAGCTCACTACCTTAATCTGCTCTTTTAGGTTTTCTATCTTTGATAGGTTTTCGTGTTTTAAAAGGAATAGTTTTTTTCGGGTCTCATCCGCGTCTACGTCAAAGTGATCCATGAAGACTTTGTATCGGTCTTCTGCTTTGGTTTCTCGTATGAAGCTATCTATCGCATCCTGAGATAAAAAAATATCTCGATAACCATCAGAGTTTGGTGTGTTGTCACGTTTGTCGAATTTTAAATCTCTGCTATTTGTCCGAATAGGTGGAAGCTCGTTTTCAATTATAGCGTCGTTGTCCCTAAGTATGGTTACCTTAGTGGGTGTTTCAGGAGATGCTTGGTTGTTTCTCAGAATAAGCTGAGGAACTTTTTCGGACTTGGCGTTGACAGCTTCCTTTTGATTTAGGGTTTTGTAGTGACCTCTAATAAATCTGTCAACGTTGTTCGTTAATGCCCATTCGACGGCGTCATAAAATGAACTCTTTCCAAAGCCGTTTGGGGCATAAATTGCTACAAAGTCAGAGCTGCTTCCGTCATTATTTGTGAAGTCGAAAGAGCCGTCATTTTTATGGTTGTATGCTCGAAACGCTTGTATGAATACTTTTTTAATTTTCATCGGATAATCTGCCCAATATGGAAGCGATTACATCATTTCTTTTTTCTTTTTCTGATGTAGTAGGGCCAAGAGGAACGTTCTCAAGCAAATCGGCGATTGCGCAAGTGTAAGGCTCGCTTTCTTTGTTGTGTTCCGTTTTTGAAAGATCCAAGCCAAGCAGCTCTTTTCCTAAATAGCTCATTGTTGCAATGTCGTCAAAAGGAACCGGAAAGGAGTCGAAGATGATTTTTCGACAACAGAATTTGTCATTTTGTATTTGATACTTGGCTCGTATTTCTAATGTTTCATTGCAAAAGAAAGCAAGGTACAGATTCCATTTTGCTGTCGGCTCAGTAGGAGTGAAAGTTCCAGCGATTACATTTTGTATTTGTTTCCACTCGGATGTGATTAGGTCGCCTTGTGGTGCAAAACAAGCAATACAATTGATGAATTTGTCGGGTGTGCTAAAACCTTTAAATTGAAAATTTTGAAATTGTTGACTTATGAAGTCTAAGTCTATATCAGTAGTTGAGATAAACACCGTACCCACTCCTGAAGATATCCATTTGGGTGCGAAGGCACTTTGAGTCCAGATAAGAAAATTCTTGTTCAATTAAGCAATTTTTGTGCATTGCAGCAATATGGTAAATTCTGATTGTGTTGACTGAGCTTTCATCGCCGTTGTCTATTAGTCCGTCAGCTACTTTCACGTAGGAGATATCGTCAGCGATTTTTTGCGCCTGACCAGGGTGGGCAGTAAGGCTGGGGTCTCTTTCCGGTGTGCTTACGATAACTATGCCGTTTGCGTCTAGTTTGCTGTCAGCCAGCAAGAGAAACTCACGGAAAGACTTCAACCAAGTGTCTTCGCTGTTGTGGAAAACAAAAATTCGCTTCCGCTCATTTGTTTTCCAGTAACTGTAGTCGAACGGCTTGGCATCTATCTGTTGGCAAATGAGAAGGTGCTGTAAAAAATGCACCCAAGGAAGTTTGTGCCTGAGTCCTTCTTTGTCACTGGGATATAAGGGGGTTATTTCAATTCCCTGCTTATACAGCTCGTACGGTTTTGGAAGGTCGCTCTGAATTATCTTGTCTGTTTTGTTTTTAAGAAAGTCGAATATAGGTTCGATGCTCGGGCTATCTGCAAGCTTAAAAGCAAAAGCATCTGGTTTTAATTTAGAGAAGCAAGATAGAAAGTCTGGGATTAATTCTGGGAGACTCTCACCTTCAATGATCTCAAGTAACTTGGAAATAGGATAGCATCGAAGACGCCCAAAGTTTTCTCCCGCTATTGGGATGATTTTGTCATCTAGTCTGGCTTCAATTCCGATAAGTTTGCAGATATCATCTTTGACCCAGTAGACACCTGTGCCAGAGAAACCGTCGATATAAGGTTTGGCTGGGCTGCCATCTGCCAGTATTGTGAATACATCATTTTGATAGCTTGTGATTTTCGCCGACTGTGGTTTGAAACGTCGCCCTTGATCAGCTTCGTTATTACGGGTTTCCGGATAACCCGCCAGCAAACACGTATCATGAATTGGTACATCGTTTACTATTGCAACGTCAGCTAGAATAAGACCAGGTTTTTTCTTTATAAGTATAACCGCGCAATCAATGTCAGCCTGTGAGTGTCTGTAGATTTTTAGACATTCAATTGTTTCACCTGCGTAGTCTGTGATGGTAGGAGTGTCGCTTTCAGGGACGTGCTTTGCAGTGAACACATATGCGAAATCATCTGACAGACAATTTACTAGGACACCACTTCCGTTATCGATTTTCACCGAGCGAAATTTTGCGAAGTCAGTGGGGGTCAATTTTCAAACTCCCATGAGTTTTGGGCCTGGATTCTATCTCCGTAGAGTTTGATCTCGTCGGTGGAGACGGCCTCGTTCAGGCGTGATTCATAGTTGAAATATATCTTATTATTCTTGTTTGATAGCAAAATTCTTGCGAGAGTTTCTCTATCTGGATGATTGTGCACGTCGCCGTTGGTGGAGATTATATAGGTGTCGGACTCTACTACGTCGAATAATTTTTTACTGGTATTGTGTTTGCTGCCATGATGGGACAGTTTTACAAGATCAGCTTTTAGCTTGTTTTTTTCTGAATAATTCAGGGTTGTGAGAGCCGATATTATTACGTGCTCTGCTGCATCACCAAGAAAAAGAAAACATTGGTCTTCTACATCAAGTATAAATGCTATTGAACTTCTGTTTGTTGTAGATGAATCCCTTATGAATTTATCTTCTTTTAATAATTCATCGAAGGGAGTAAATGAATATTGGCGCTTCCCTGCTGTGCTAGGATCAATGTCTTCAGTAGGCCAAATGCAGGTTAGTTTTTTAAGGTCGGCTAGTGTTGGACTCAAAATTCTAAAAGTGAAAGGGCCAGCTTTTAAATCGCTACCTGCAATGCAAAGCTTCTGATCCCAAACATTTAGCTGTAACAGTAGCTCTTCGAGGGTCATTGCTTTTTTGACGCTCGTTTCTTCACCTGTAGATTCCAGCTTCACATGATTTTCTACAATCGGATTTTTCTTGAATTCCCTGGTTATCATGTCGGATGAGTTAAACCAGACACATTTTGTTAAGTCGCTAAGATATCCAGGGGTTTGAAACCCTTTAATTAATCCAACTATATGGTCATCGTCAATGTGAGTTATTATTAGAAGATCAATTTGTTGATTTTCAGCTATTAGCTCGTCAAGCCTGAGTTTGAGCTCGCCTGGAATTTTTCTGCGAGAATTAACATAGAAGGCATGTAAGCTACCTCCATCTATCAATAAATTGAAGGAACCAGAAGTCGTCTTGCTTCTAACCAGAATACAGTCGCCATGACCAGCTTTCAGGATTTCAACACGTACTGACATGACAACCCTCCTTGGAACATTTTTATCGCCCCTTTTTTTTGCATTCGGGTAAGAGTGATAGGCCAAGGTTTCGGGTAGAGCAGGTAGACTGAGAACAACCTACGAAAGCACAACATAGGCTATGTCAAACACGAGCGCCGCGAAATCCGATGCGTACCACAGACGAAGGGTAGCGTAGCATTATTTGGCCATCTAGATGGGTGGTCGAAACCCTAGTGTGTAGGTCAGAAGTCAAGCATGCCAGGGTGTTTGAAGCTATATCTAGTAAGCTTTTGCTCAGGCCTTCAGGAAGCATTGCAGGCGCGCTGAGCTGAGGTTTGTATGGACTCATCAATCAACAAGTATTAACCAGCCGAGGCTGTTTACTCCGATCATTGGACAGCCATAGGGCTGCCATCATGCGCCGCCAGGCTTCATGAGCTCGTTCACCATGGACTCCCTTTTGTGTTTTACAAGCGGGTCGCTGCAGTTCTTTGCATGACGGAAATAAGCTTAAGCAGTACCTAGGTATGGGGGCTCGTATTAGCAAACGTAGCCTTGATTGATTCTCTCAAGCTCAGCCTGTAAACGTTCGTACCCCGCTTCAGTTTGAGCGAACTGCATTGGTGTGCTACCTCCGAGAGCCGTTTTCGGTTGGTTCAACCAGGTGTCGGCTTTGTTTTTGTTGCCAAAAACCTTCATGGCTTGACGTTGAATCAGCTCAACATTGCTCATTGTAAATTCTCGAAGGAGTACTGGTAGGCAGTGCGACTATGTATGGATTGTCTTCGGTGAACGCAGGACAGTGTTGCCAATGTAGTGTTTCGCGAAGTCGATGCTCGCAAGCATGATGGCTTGGGTAGGAGGTGACTCCATAACCGGCTACGGGAATCATTCAAGGCTCGTGGTTGCCCATATGATAGTTCGCTCACCGTTGAATCATCACCTGGCCCGCTGCTGTGAAGCTATTCGAGTAGCTGTATAGGCTGAAGAGAAGTCAGACTGTTCGACCGTGCCCTGCGTCAGACACTCGTTGAGTGCAGAGTAGATCCGCTGCCCCGCGCCAGGCTCAATAGCTTCTAGTTGGGCACACTGTACCCCTAAGAATCGGATAGCTTCCCTCTCGCGCGCCTCGTCCATCCTGTCCCCGTGGTGCGAATCCACCAACAACATGAATATCGTCCAGACTCTTCTGGCGGAGGGCTTTGGCAAATCCTCTGTAAGGGCAGCAGTGATGATCAGGAGTGTGATCGTCTGAAGGCCATTCGCGGGAGCATCCTTCTTCATCGCCGCTTTGACATACCACTGCCGCAGCAGGGCTGCCAGCCCGACATCTGATAGCAATTTCTCTTCGATCAGGCAGCGGAGCACCGCTGCCGCATGCCTTAGCGCATGTTCAAAAGGGGAGCGATAGTCCCACAGCGCCGAAATGATGGAGACAAACTTAGGTTCGGCATCAAGGATTTCAACACCCAGGCGTACGGTTCTTGCCGATTGGAGTGCTGGAGGGAGCAACAGCAAAATATCAGGTAGCTGCACGACCACACCGACTCGCCATTCGCAAAGCTGGGCAATTTTCCGAGCCTTCTCAATAGGGGTGAGCACCCCAACCTCTACTAGGGCGGCCAAGACATCAAGCGTGCAGACTCCATCGACTTCGGACTCTCCGGCGCAAAAAATTCGGAACGCATAGTCATCAGAGTAGAGCCGGAACCGTTCGGGTTCTGTTGCGCATGTCTCCACAATTTGAGCATTGCTTCGGCCAATTGACGCTGGGGTCGACGCCTGGCTCACTCCTTCTGGTGGTGACGGCTGTAGAATCGAAGCGAGATGAGGCCTCAAGGCTTTTTGTAGGCCCAAGCATTTGCCTCGCAACGGGCTTCCAAATAGAGGATTTGTGTACTCTGCGAGCTCCTCCATGGTGGCTTTAGAGACCGCAATTTTGCCAAAGAAAGTGACTACTGCTTCGATCAGCTCCAAGTCATAGAGGACTAGCAACGCCGTCCAATCCAGCAAAGGCACGCGCTGCCGTAGGGCCTCTGCACCGGGTGGCTGCCAGCCGAGTTCGGTTAGCATTGTGAGATGGTACTTTCGATCATCACGGCTCGACACTTTGGCAGTTTCCCAGAGGTGCACGACATCGCAGATCGAGGAAAGAGCAAGGCGAGGGCGCCAGGAGAATGGAATGACTCTGAATCCTTGCTGCAAGCCGTGTTCGAGCCGATTCTGGAACGCTTCTCGATCAGGGGTTAAACCAGTTAAAGCCTTCAGGCTTTCAATCAATTCTGTGGCAGAAGAGCCCTCTCGAATTTCTCCTCTCCTGAGCATCCGAGAATTGGGGAAGTTCTTGAAAAATGCGTCAGCGCGAGTGCGGAATTGTTCTCGATCACTGGCAAGGTCTAGCTCAGTCCCTCCTAGCGAAGAACTCAGGTGCATCATCAAATAGGCGCCTTCCTGGCTCTCTACGTTCTGATCTACCAGGCCACCGGCCCGGAGGGCGAGTTCAAAAAGCCTATTGCTTGTCGGATCGGCGAACTGAATTAGCGTGAACAGCAGCTTTACGCATTCCAACTGTTCCTGCCTGGATTTTGCGGTTTCGAGAACCCTCTCGGCTGCCTCGACGGCGTCCTCGACGTAACCACATCGAGTGGCGATGGTCACGTAAGTATTCAGAGCCAGTTGATCATCGGATCCAGTGGCTATGATCCCAAGCAATCGGTCGCGGGCTTTTTCTGTTTCGCCCAGATGATCAAGTGCCAACGCCTCGAAAGCAGCCATACGATCCCCAGGCTCAACTCGAACTCTGCTGCTTCGACATAGTTCCAGAAGTCCAAGCCAATCTTCGAGGGTCACCAATGCCAGGCCCAGGCGAGCAGCCATCGTCGGCGAGAGCAACAGATGTTCCGTGATCTGCTCTGAGAGACGCACGCAAATCAGCGCGTGCTCCGGATCGGTGGGGTCAACCTCGTGAAAGAGGGTGAGTGCTAGGCTCAGAGGCCGATCTAGCTCTTCATATCTTGTGAGCAGAGACTTCAGCGCCTCATCCTTCGCCAGTCTGCTGATCTCCAGCGCGAGGTAGAACTGCCCGAGTGCGGCCTGGTCTTTCAGGTCGGGATGTGATTCGAGCACCTCCATCCACTGTTTCACGAGGCCAGGCTGAACTGATTTGTGAGCTGAAAGGGAGGCGGCGATTGCGGCTGGCCCAAACAACGGATGGCTACGATCCAGGAAGTCGATGTACGAGCTAAAGCTTTGGCAGCACGCCCTGAATTTGCCGGTCTCATAGAGCAGGAGCGTGTTCCAGATCTGTTTGTCTGGTGATTCAGGCAGGCGATCGTTTGCCGATAACGCGAGACTGAAATTCGACAACTGGCCCGCGATGGCCCTCAGAGCCTCATGGATATTGGGTAAGCTAGGGCGCGTTCGCGTGGCATCAATCAGGTCTGGGAGTATCGACTCTGACTTGCCAAGTGCCGAAGCAGTAGCAGCCCATATGTCTGCGATCTGCTCAATATTTGAATCCCAGCCGACGGCTTTCAGGGACACGACGGCATCGGTAATAGCAGACCAAGCATCCTCAAGTTTTTGCAGGTCTACACCAGGTAACCCTGCTGGTGGGATGAAGTCACTCCGTTCTGTGCTGGCAGTGGCGACCGCGAGAGAAAATTTTGCACGGGCCCTGAGCAGCAGCAATAGTGGACGGACTTCATGAGATGCGTCGCAAATCTCCAGGCCCGCTTCGCAGTCCGTCAGTGTATTTGCCAGCTCACCAGACAACCAATGTGCAAAGGCTCTGACGAATGATCTCTGAGGCTCCTGGAGGGGATCAGCAACCTCAAGCGCAAGTTCGTAACTCCCTTGAATCGCATACAGCCGGGAACGAGTGGCGACTATTATAGGGTCTTCGTCCTCAAGCAGATCGTGCAGCTCTGGAAGTGAATCTTTGGCGCTTTCGAATCTGATGCGAATTTCTGCTTCCACCCATGCGGCACGGTATTTGGGTGAGGCTTTTGCCTGGTACGCATTCTGGTATGCCAAGATCGCCGCTTGATTATCGCCAGTTTCAACCTGCCAATTGCCACGCAGACACCAATATTCTGCCAGTTCAAGTTCAGTAGAGTTTTCCAGCTTGGACTCTGCCTCGTCGAGCTGGATGAGTGCCCGCTGCAAAGCATTTACCCTCAGGTCAGCCCTTGCTTGGGTCAGGTTCCAAGCGAGCGTACCGCGTGCAGGGTTGACCCAATACTCTTCTGTGGAGCCTGCAAGTGCGTCCATCAACGCGGAGCCTCTTGCGGCTACCCCTTGTAGCACGCCCTGAACCAAGGTTAGGCGGTCGTCTGCTTGCATCCCTGGGTGTGTTTGTTCCGCACGTAGGCTAAGGGTATGCCCCGCACGGGACAGCTCATTCTGGTAGCGAATGTCCTCGGAGAGATCCGTTGACGCCTTCAAACGATTCTTCCTGGGCGCTCGGAGTGTGACGAACTTCTGCTCGGCAGGTAGCTTATTTACCTTGATGCGAAGCAGTTCATCTCTGACCCAGACATAGTGAAGCGGACAATCAACAGGATCATCATCAGCCGAAAGGTCGCAGATCACCAAGAGCACGGGTTCAACCGCTCGCTCGTAATAGCGGACAGTCGTTGCCTTCAATGTTACCGAAATGTATTCCCCGTCCGCTGTAATGCTCGGGGAACGGGTACCCTTTAGTTGGATGCGAAAAATATCTGTCGCCTGTTGATTAGGCGTGGTTTGGACTTGGAAGTCATAGCCGTAATCGTCAGTTCCCTCCAGGCTTTGCAATCGCCAGTCTTTAGGGTGACGAGCCATGAGGCAACGAGTTGCATCGGCATTGATATCGTGCTGATCTCCCGTCCCAGGTAAAGGCCCGTCAACTGGCATGCTGCTTCCTCTGCATTGTCTGAAGGAGATTCTGAAAGTTTGTAGAATTAGTTCCCGCAAAGGGGGAGCGTGCTTTCTGAGAGAGTATACAGCGAGCAGCGCTCACCACGTGGCAGCCCGCCAGATCATTAGATTTTTGCATGTCGAGCTTGCCGATAGGCTTTGCTGGCACTCGTTCCAGAGGAGCTTCGGTGAGGCCGGCTCGCCCCTGATTTGACATGCCTCCCGTGCGTACAACCTGTTGTAGACGCCTGAGGCATTGCGTCAGCCTCGTATGGCGTACACGTCAAACGCTGCTGTGGCGTCAAGTCGTTTGAACTCAAATCCAGTTGGGTCGTAAGATCGGATCGCCCAACCTGCATGGAGTCATCATCTTTGCGACTGTTGGAGGCAGCCTGGAGGATCAAGCGTCGAGATTCAGCGCAATCTGCCTGGTCATTTCTAGGCGCCGTTTGCTGTCGATGATCAGATAGATGAGTTCACGGTTGTTGCGAGGGCGCTTTTTGACCACGTTCTTCGCGGCGGCTCACACACCTGTATCCATACGGTGAATTTTTGCTGCCAAAAGCAAGACCAGTGAGGCGTGGGTGAGAGTCATAGTCCGTCTGTGAAAATTGCCCTCAGGGCAGGCTTTAGTTTCGCCCTTCAACCAGCGGGGTAATGCGCTGACCTGAAGGGATTTTGGCGCTGCTGGATGGGGCAGGCAAAGCAAAATGCCGCACTATCTCTGTGCCAGAGTCGCGTAAGTACTCCGCTACGCCATGGTCGTGACGTGTGAGAAGAACTCCGCGATTTATACCGATTCGTACCGCATCAAAGATGTCGATTGCGTATGCCTTCGATGTCTGACATCCACTGACAAACTCGTTCGTCAGCTGCCTAACAACTCCAGCGACGTTGACCACTAAACCTTTGTCTGTCGTAGAGATGATTACACCTATGAAAGAGTCAAAGCGCCGTGCGCCTCTGGGCTGGAACAGCACTGGTTGGTGCTTTGAATAGCCGCCATCTGGGGTGACTAATTTCAGAGGGCCAGCAGCTTTGCGACATGAGTTGATTTGCTGAACAACGTCGATATCATCCGAGATGATCGTATGCCCATGTCCAATCGCTTCATCAATTTCAGCATCGCTGGCTGCCGGAGGAAATTCAGTGGCTCGTAGACTGCGGTCGAGAGCTACGGTGTGGAAATACCTTCGTAGCTGCCCCAAGTGGAATCTACGGCTTAGGGCGCAGGGTTCTGCCGCATGGTGGCTGATGAGAATCAGTTGATCTTCTTTCCCCACCTGTTCAAACAAGACGACTAGATCGCTGAGTGTAAACCGGTCAAAGTCGATCACGATCCGGCTTTGTCCCGTGTGACCTCGGTGGGGGACGGTCTGGTAAAAAGGAACGATCTCCTCATAGGGAAGCCATTTGGCCAGTGCGAAAGCTCTCTGCTCTGAATAGGCCGCAATTTGGGGAGGGTTCCAGTGAAGGGTCTGGACTAAAGCTGAGTATTCTTCAATAAGCTGTGCAAGTTCGGTCAGTGAGCCGTAGTTCACCATCACAACTTGTTGATTCACCAGCAGGGGGAGGAGGGCATAAAAATCCATAGTGACCCTTCCTGAAAGCCCTGCAAGCCGTGAAGACGCAAACTCTATCTCTGGGTCGCTGTAGGTCGGAAAGAAATTGGCAGTCAATCCTTCAAGCTTTTCCCTGAGCTTTGATTGCATTACGGCGTGCGAGCTCAACTGAATCTTCTTTTCATCGGCCCTTACCCAGTGGTTCTCCACGCAGATGTCCAACGCAGGTCGTAGCTTTGGCGGGATTTCACTACGTGCACACAGAGTGTGACCCCGATTCGCCTGGTCTTGAAGCCAAAGCAACAGCTCAAACGAGGTATTGGTGCTTTCAGCTACATCCCCCTGTTGCCCCTTCAACGCAACTATCCCGTTGTTCACAAATGGCCATGCAGTCTGGGGGACGGCTGCCAAATGCGAGGACGCGTTAACGCCATAGCACTGCAGATACCGTTCAGCTTGCTGTTGATTCAATCCAGCTGAAATCAGCTCCATCAGAATCTGCTGATCTTGTCGTAGGTTTGAAATCTCAAGCCATATTTGGGTGGCGTATGGCTCATTGATTGGAGCCGTGAGGTGGGAGATATCTGCGAGATTGAGCCAGTCGGATATAGCATTGGCCCGTTGATGGATCAGCTTTTTGATCGCTCGTGGTAGATGGAGCTGTGCCCCAATTATTCCCCGATCAAATGCCATACGAATGCTCTCAGGCATATGTCCTACAGGGCGGGAGTAAACGAGCTGGGGGCGTCCAGACCGGTAGCTGAGCTTAATTTCGAAGACGAGACCGGGTAGGATCGGAGAGGCGATCTCATTCGTGTCTATGACGATCCGTTCTGGCCGATTTCTGCTGATGTCGATTGTGGAGAAGACGGTACGTCGATCAAGTCGGTGGAGGACGCTTATCACTAGGTATTGCTTCATCAATAGACCATGGGCTTCCCAGAGTGAATCAGGTCATGCATGAGCTTCAGCCGGTTGACCTCTGCTCTGAGCTCGCGTGATTTCAGATGTTGTGCCTTCAAGGCCGCCCGAAGCGCAGATACGTCGTTACCTGGTTTTCGACTTGAGCCAGTCGATGAGGGCGGGCAGGACTTTGCGTATTCCGACAGCGCCGCTATCAGATCATGAAGGTCTTTCGGCCCTCGACCAGGGTAAAACTTCTGGCGGTCGATGCCGCTTTCGCTCGCCACCCAGGACAACTGCAAGTTGCCCGCGCGCATTGCTAGCGGATGGCCTTCAGAGAGCACTGAAATCGCCCATTTTTTTAGTTTGACTGCGTCGTCACTCTGGGCTGTCAGCGCTGAGAAGTTTGCGAGCAAGGTTCCCTTTCCCTGACTGCCAGTCGAGGTAGGGTTTGCAGCGCTCGGCTTTGCAGATGAGGACGATGTCACCAACGATAGGTGCTGTGTCATATAGTTCTCCATCAATTATCTCCAGGCCAGTATTCGGGTGCCGCAAAAGCTTTTGTAAAACCAAACAAGTCTGTTCGAACTCATAGAAAAAATTGACTTGAGCGGTGCTTGAGCTCGCTTCTGGCTGAAGTGTATTTTTTCTTCTCAAGCCTGCCTTGTAGGCATCTTCAATCATGGCAAGCTGACGCTGAGTCTCCTTGAGTTGGGTTTCCAGTACTTCATAGGGGACTATAGGTTTACCGGGAACTAGCTGTCCTACGTATTTGTCGACTAATACGCGATGTATCCCATGGTTCTGAGATTTTTTAGGGTTGGGCTTGGCAAGGAAAAGCGTCCTATCGTATCCAAGAGTTTTAGCTAGCTCTGTAGCTAACTTAGAAAGAGATTTAAAAGTTTTGTCGGTCGAAGCCCACTCGGAAAGAGTCTCATCTAACCGCCTTAGAGTGGCATCAAGCTGGTCGGCTTGATGCTTTTCGAGGTGAGCATTTGCTTTGCTCATGCTGCGTGTCCAATTCTGAAAAGTGTTTGGTCTTCCATGCGCTGAGCAAGCTCAGGTATTGTAATGCCCGTGTTGTCGAGCATGTAAATGATTTGATTTGCAATGATCTCCCTTTCTTCAGGTTTTGCCAGAGCAATGGACAACAGGTGTGGCTGAGATGCAATTTTTTTCAGGCGAATAAGATAGTTTTTAGCGGTAAAAGCAGGAAACTCGCGACCATCAATGATGTTCGCAAGAAAGCGTTGAACAGGATCCTGGTCGTCATATTCTAAACAACGGTCACGGAGATCCCCGTGACGAGAAATGTATTTGGTTCTGTATTCTTCACTTTCCATGTGCTTATTTAGGATTTGCCGAACCTGCTCAAGGCCTGCTAGCTCAAGTTTCGATACGGTCAATAAATGGTGAAGATCATGTGTGGTCTGTGGTGCAGGCTGAGCTGTTGAAGTTGCAGTTAACTGCTCTTGAAGGGCTTCGCACTCGTCGATGAGAAAGCGCATCTTCGCGTTAATAGCAGGCAGGTGGCTTACACCAAATACGGCGTGTGGACACATTCCACAGGTCTTAGCGCAGGTAGTAAATGCCAACAATTCTTTTGGGCATTTTCCATTGGCCATGCAAGCGCATAATTGATACCATCCAATATCCGTTACATTCTGAAGCTTTATAAGTTTTAGTCCTGCATTCTCTAGTTCAACGACAGGCGAGCTCAGGCTAACTAAGCCATGGCTTTGTGCGGCCCTGGCAGAATCGGCCTGCCATGCCGCTTTCAAACCATTTTGCGGTGTTTGCGCAGACTGTTCATGCCACAGCGAGTCCCAACTCGCTTGACTAGCCTTGGTTTCAGCCGCACGAATATGCTCTTCTGTTTGCTGAAGAGTGGGTGCTGTGTAATAGATGCTCGATTTCGGATTGGCATGCGCCACTTGTTTTCCCAATATAGTCTGGGGAAGGTGCCCATAAATCGCCATGTAAGTAATCCATGTGGCGCGCAGTGCGTGCGGCGTGTGGACTGCTAGCGTTACCCCTTTAGAGTTGACAGTTGTAAAGCTGTGTTTTCTATGGTCTGGTACAATTGAATTATATACGGACTCAATTCCCTTCAGTACTCTGATCCATTTGCTGGAGTATGCGTTGTCCGAAAAGGGCAATCCTTTCTTATTGAATGGGCTTCTGAATAATGGATGAATTTCCCCGTATTTTTGATCCTTAGGGTTGTTTTCGTAGTGAATCGGAGTCACAAGGCGCCAAGAATGCTGAAATTGGCGCTCTTCCAGTAAACGTTCAAAAACTTCGGTTGGTAACGAGACAGGCCTGCTGTCCCCATTTTTATCTGTGTTGACGAATAGAGTGGTATACCCGAGTACAGTTTTTTCAGGTGAATAATATTTATCGAATGATAGTATATCGAGCCATTGGCAGTTTTGCATGCGCAGGCCGCCATACATCGCAACGGTGAGCATCCTGTTTGCTGATAGCCATGGTATCCAGACCAATTTTCCATTGTAACGACCATGGTGCCAGATGTAGGCATTTGCGATTTTTCTGAGCGGTATCTCCTTAGCAATGGCTTGAGTGTTGGGATTGATTAGCTTGATAGTATGAGCTATTCCAACCTCTTCCAGGTCAATCCAATCCTCGGATCTGATCTTATTTTGGAGGTCGGCAGATATTTCGCCTGCCAGAATCTTCGCTCGTATCGTTGTTCCTATGTCGTCAATTGCAAGCATGTACTCTTTTGCAACTGGAACTGAAGCCAGCGGAAGGACAACTTTGTCAGTCTTCGTCCGCCCGCCGCTCCCTGGCGAGTCGAGCTTGGGGAATACAGGGTTGACAAGAGTTCCGTCGTTAAGCGCCTCATTATCGATATAGCGATCTACCCCTTTTGCGCACGCTAGGTCAAATAGAAGATGGATGGTTGATACAAATGATCTGGCTGTCTTTCGGCTATAGCATTGCAGATAAAATTGAATTGCCGTGAGTGGCAGGTTATTTTTTCTGAGGATGCGTAGTTCGTCGTTGCTGGCGGCGTGTTCTTCGGTATCGGGGTATGTGTTTTCAGTATCTACGTAGTCATCGCTCCAGAATACTGTGCGATGGAAGTCGGTGAGTAGGCGAGGTAATTCAATTATGCTATTTCGGTTCTTATGCTTCCAGAGAGGCAGATAGCAAAAAATGTAATCTAGCAGCAGTGTTACTTCGCTGTAATAATTATTTCTGGCTCGCCCATGTATACCCTTCTTGTCAAGATGATCGCTCAGAAGGCCAATAGCAGCTTTCCAGTGGGATGATAGATAGTCTATGTTGACATGTTCTAGTCCAATATAAGCGCCATTAACCAGCCATGCGAAGTCTTTTGAAGTGCGAGTAATCGCTTTTTTTATAACCTTAGCTAATTCCTCGGGCGTGGAGTTTTCTTGAGCCTCGATGATGACGGCCTTCCGCTTTTCAATAGCCTCTTCTTGATCCGCTAACTGATAAGCGACATGTAAGTGGCGGGTTCGCTTTTCATAGCGAAGGTGCTCGCGCTCCTTAGGAGTCATATTTTCCCATGACTCCGAATCTACCCCCCACATATCCCTGAATGCTTCAAAGCTTTGGCTGTTTTCAAGAGCGGTTGAAGCCCTTGGCTTTTGCTGAAGATGTTGGTGGTATTTTTCCAAATGAAAATACTGGTCTGGAGAGACAATTCCAGGATGGTGTGCTGAAATCAGCTTTATAAAAGACAGGTAGCCGAAATCCAGGTTTTTTAGTTGTCCAGAGTCTCTTATCACTTTTTGAATGTCGATAACTCTGGGTGCGGCTTCCCATAGTTCAGAAAATGAAATGTCTGCTAGGGTATGCCAAGTTGTTCTATACTGAAATGCGCGCGCGTACTTGGATAGCGATATTGAGTTCTTTGTGAAATTATGAATGAATCCGTGGCTGATTTCTTTGAGTTGCGGGAATTTTTGCCAGGCCCCGTCTAGGTTGAATGTATAAGGCAGAGTGAGGGCGCCTTCCGACCACAAAATTGCAAACATTGCTCGGAGCGGAGAGCGAAGCCCCTCAACGTCCTCTAGGTAGGCAGGAGGGGTTCCTACCACTTTTTCGTAGAGTTCTTTCAGATAGCGCGTGTCCGTCTTTGGAGTTGTTGTGATATTATAAAGAGCGTCAAAAGTCTCTTTGTTGAATCGTTCGATATCTGTATTCTGAACTAAGATACAAAGAGCTATTCGGGAACGAGCCTGAAGGTTAAAAATTTCGCCTATGGGCTTCCCATTGTATTTTGCATTTGTAGCGCTGGTGTGTTCGAGATCTTTCAGAATCTCGATTGCTCGACGAACAGTCCCTTTTTTTGTCCAGATGATCAAATCTGATGTATTAATCATTAGGCTGCCCTCGCCAAGAGCTCATCTGCAAGTCGCGCGTAGGTTTGTGCTCTTACCAAGTCAGCGCTATAGGGTGTGCTCCAGCCATGAACAAGCTGATTGGCTGATGCTATCTCAGCTGCCACATTTAGTTCGTCCAGCTTGGCATAGCGTTCAGTTGACTTAATGTCTTTGTGGCCCATTAGAAGTTGAATCTCGGAAAGTTCAAGGCCCACACGGTTGCGTCCGGGGATGTAGACGCAGTTTCGTGCCCAGTTTCCATAGAAGTGGCGAAGGCTATGAGAGGTAAAAAGCTTATCACCTTCCCCGGCAATACCCGCTGCTATCTGGGCTTTTTTGAGTTCTGTGTTATAGGTTTTTGTTGTGGTATTAAATCGAGCTGATTGAATGGTTGATTCGCCATACGATTCTTGTCTCTCTGACACGAAAAGAAAATCACTTGACGAAGTTGGGCGCTCTTTTTCGTATTCGTCCAGCGCCTCGAAAAATATACTTTTATAAGGCTCAAACATAATTACTGATGCTGTCTCGCGCCCTTTGTAGGCGATATTGGAGCCGTCTTTTTTCTTTTCCTTTTTCTTTGAGGGGTCGCGACGATTGTTCGGATCTTCAATTCTAATAGTTTTATTCTCGGAGTTAATGTCGCCCCGGCGAACCAAAAATGCTTCCGAAATCCGCAAGCCTCCCCCGGCTTGTAATGCCCAGAGGCAGCGATAGTATGCGGAGGGGGCGTGGCGTAGCAGGCTCAAGATATGGCAGGTCGGAAAGTCCCGCTTCGCATTGATGCGCTTCACCTTGGGGCCTGGGATCCCGCCTCGGGCAAAACCGAAATCGGTTCTGGGTGCGCCGAATTGAAGCGTTTCCTCAAAGATGCGTTTTCTTTCTGCCTGGTTCCTTCGCCTGGGTTCGATCGCCGACGGCGTCACGGATGGAAGAGGTTTCTCTCCAGCAAGAATGCTCCGGTGTGCCGCAGTGTCTTGAGCCACTCTCGTGCTGTTATGTAGAAAATGGTTGACGGCTGCGATCTTGCGCGCTGCAAAGGCAGGACTAACAGGGTGGTGATTCAGCGCGATGGCTGCTCTTCTGATGACGAAGTCTTTGCTCTGCGCACCTTCAGTCAGATAGTTACGGTACTGAAACATAGTCGCGTGTGCTGCCTCTGGGGTGAGGCACCTAGCACCTAAGATTCCGGTTTCGTACCCGTAGTCAAAGAATTCGGCCACATCGGGACAGTAGATGGTGGGAGTGCTCGCGCCGCTTGAGTAATAAAGATTATTGAACAGAAGATCCGAATAGGCGTTGAATGCGTCTATAGGTTTGCCGGTGTCGATCTCATAGAGGCGTGGAATCCCCCGATTTATGAGGCGTACATTTTTCATTGACCTATCCACCAAAGGCCGCGTCGATGGATGGGTTTTTCGCAGTCGACAGCGCCTCCGTCTCCAAGCTGGTGAGCAGTGAGGGCTTTCGTGCGTAGGCAGCAGCGGTCGCTGCCTCAAGTCGAAGGTGTGAAAGGCTGCCGGCAGTGGGTGAGTGAGGCTTCCGGGTAACTAAACGGGGAGTCTGGGCGGTGGCGAAAGAATTTTGGAAAAACGATTTAAGCATATATTGACAGGCTTATCTGGTTCGTGTATAAGATCGAGCCGGATTTTACATTTATTTTAGAAGTTGGCAAGTCTAGCTAAGGCTTCCTCGTGCGTTGTCGTGGGTGTTGGTGCGGGAAGTGACGTAGTTTCGAAGGTCGGCGAGATAGGGATTCTGATCGGTCGGCTGTAATTACCGCCGACCGTGGTGCATTGGTGGGGCTGAGTGCTTCAGCCGACCAGCTCTACTCGTTGTTGTCCCTTTCGTAATCGTGGCCTTCGCGCTTCGCATCCTCAAGATCATCCTCGGTATAGAGATCAAAGAATTCTGCAGCTGAGTATCTGGACGTCTCCGTAAAGACGTTTCCGAGACCGCACGCGGAGAGTTTCGAATAGCCGGAGATCTTAAGCAGACAGGCAACACATTCGAAGGAGGAGGGAAGCATGCCCTGGCGCTGCGTCACCTCGTCATCTCCAATTGTTGTTGCTACCGTCCCTATCGGGGTGCCATGTAGCAATGCTGCGGACTTGCAAGCCGGACATTGGCAACGGTGACCGGCTTGCCTTGTAGCCCAAGCGTCTGCCTGGGATTCTGAAACCCGCCTCTCCTTGTCACTTTTGTTGCCCCAAACCTTCGCATGGGCTTTGATGTCCTGATCCACTGCTTTGGCGGATGCATCCTCCAGCGACTCAATCATCTCCTTGGCTTTCTGGGCGTCAGGCATGAGGCTGCTCAGCGGTCTATCCATCGACTCTAGTAACACGGAGCAAGCTCGGTAGTAACGAGGAAGCCACTCAGAATTGGAGGCAGTTAGAAATACCGCTTCTCCAGTGTGCAGCTCGATGTTTCTGCGCTCGACATGCTTGGCGCAAAAGCCTGCAATCTCAGCAGTGAAGGTTGGAAGCAGCTCTGCCAGTCTGGCCAAGACCTCTTTCGTGCCGATCGAGACGGCAGAGAACTGTTTGCTCGTTGCCTCTTTCCCCATCGCGTACATCAAGTTGCGCCAGTTCTGTTGATCCGCGAGGAGAACCGGTGAAATGTTTGAGAGGGCTGCACGAGCGAGAAACTCCAATCCCAATGATGAAAACAACCCAAACTGCCAGTCATCAGGTGAGTAGGTGCTCATCTGATCCGCGTACAGCTGAGCCTTACTTAGTAGAGTGTCTGTGGCCCAGGGTGAGCTATCCACGCTTGTATTCATCACTGCTCCCAAAGTTTTGAAAGGTAGATGCGCTCCAATCGTCGGTGTGTCGTACTTGGAACCGAAGACCGTCCATGTAGCATTCGCCAGTTATCAATAATTAGCGTATCTCCTGGCTCGGTCAGGCAGGCATCGATACGCCGGATTTCTTGGATCGATTTGATACTTTCGCTGACGCTGATTGCAGCCTGATTCAGTGGTTTGAGAAACAGATAGTCCCAGCGCAGTCCCGCATCTCCCCCATCTCTGAAGCAAACTGGCATGGGGCATAATTTCCTTCCAGGGTGGGCTCTGCGCGGCACAACGACGGCTCTTTCTGCGAGTCCATCTGCATGCTCAAGAATGTCAGAGGCTGGAAGTAGATAGGTACTCACCGAGGGGGTGCCCTCAAGGCAGCGCAGCATCAGGAAGCGGGGTGGTGATCCCCAGTGGGCGTAGTCGGAATGAAGTGGAAACTCGTTTCGGCCATAAACTCCGCCGTAGGTGTGAAGGTCGAGGTCACTTGACTCTCGTGGCTTCAACGTCTGAACGGTTGCTATCCCATGGCCCGGTGCAATTTTCTGTGGATCAAGAATGGAGCCGAGGCGAATTGCGATTTCTTGGGTCGATGATTCAGGAAGCAAAGTTCTGGTGAGTGCATAGCCGTTCATGCTTACGAGGTGCATGAGCTGCTCAAAACAGTCGTTATTCGCTATAGGCGCAGCGAGCGATCTGGGTTCTCTACTAACGCGGGTGTCCATCGCTATCCTTTTCACTTCCTTGTGGAGCTCCAGATCTTGAATCGCCGCATTGGGATGGGACGGATCTGTCCTCCACTGTTCTGTCTCTTCGGATCTCGCTACTGGATTGTCAGGGCATTACTGGAATTCCTGGGGGGGCTGCTGCCTCATGTGGGTTACTGGTCTTTGAGGCTGGAATTCTTTACAGGAAGAGACTAGCTGGGAGTCGATCAATATGTGGCTAAATATTGAAAATGGGGAAAGGATTTTGTGGAGTGTGGGTACGAAGGTGCGATCTTGTTGCGGGCCAGTGTCGCAGTCCTTTACTCACCACTTTGGTAAGTGACTGCAGGCAGATTTCTAACCGAAACGGTTTGACGGGATGCTGTGAAGCCGGCATGGGGAGGAATACGCTTTCGTCGGCTTAAGTGCTCTGAAAGGCAGGGAATACGGGGCTTTGACTGGAAGGAGATGGAGCGGGTAGAGGGAATCGAACCCTCAACTAAAGCTTGGGAAGCTTTCGTTTTGCCACTAAACTATACCCGCTTTTTGCGTCGGTCTTTACTCACCAAAACGGGCTGTCCAATAAGAACCCTCGTTATCAGCTTGGGAAGCTGGAGTAATGCCATTATACGACACCCGCTCAGAGCGGTGACTTTGTACCAGATGTGGCCGTGGAAATGAAGTTTTTCTTTGCGTGGGACGGCTTTAGCGCAGATGAAACAAGACATAGACCGCATGACGGTCTATCGCGGGCAAGCCTTGCTCCTACAGGAATGCATTCAACACCGTAGGGCTAAGCTTGCTCGCGATGACGCTGTTTCAGATGGCCAATGCATGTTGGTCCTGGACGTAGTGATAACGCGGTCGACTTTCGTGTTGCGAAGGTTTCAGGAAGCTCAGCAATGCGTTGCGGCTATCTCGGCAAGCAGCTTTGTGTTCCATGTCGAGAAAGTGGCCGGTGGCCTGCAGGGTGGTGAACGTAGCGTGTTGCACATGGTTGGCGAACAGTTGGGCGCCGTCGGCAGCGGTGTACTCGTCCCATTCGCCGTTCATGAACAGCACCGGCACGTTGACTTTCTCTGCGGCTTTGAAGAAGCACTGGCGATCACTGTGCAGCAGATCGCTGATGTGGAAGTGCATCTGCCCGTATTCATGCTCGGCCAGGGAACTGACGTGCCGATAATTGAAGCGCTTGAACAGGGTCGGCAGGTGTTTGCCGATGGTGCTGTTCACCAGGTTGCCGACCCGGTCACCGTCCCGGCTACCGAGGTAATCGATGCCGCGCTCGAGGTAGTCGAGCATGTGCGCGTTGATCTCCGGAGAGAACGAGCTGATCACGGCTTTTTCGATGCGTCGTGGCTGGTGGGCCAGGGCGACCAGGGTCGCGGCGCCACCCCAGGAAAACGACAGCACGTGTTCGGCGGCGAAGTGGTCGATCAGCTCCAGGAGGATCTGCCCTTCGATTTCCTTGGTCAGCAATTTCTCGTGCAGGTTGTGGGCTTTCGACTTGCCCGCGTAGGGCTGGTCGTAGCAAACCACATTGAACTGCGGATGAAGGTTTTTCACGGTCTGTGCAAACGACGCAGTCGTGGCCATCGAGCCGTTGACCAAAATAATGGTCTTCTCTGCGGCGTCTGCGCGATAGAACTCCGTGTAAACCCGATACTGACCCTGTATATCCAGCACAGCGATTTCTGGCCTCATGTCATAAGACTCCAAGCAAGCGGGTATGCGCGCAAATGAGATTGCACGAGCTTTGTGACAGGTAGGCATACGCCTGGAATTTTTGAGCCCATGTCGATCCAGTGCAGTCCGGTCGACGGGTATTGTTATTGGCGGGCAGTCTGCCGGGGGAAAGCGGAACCTGAGGGTTCTCTACCGGCAAAAAGTTTCTTAGAAGTATGTTGTGACTCGTCGGTCACATTTCGGCCGACGTCCTGATTCAAGCAGGGGTCACGTCATCGCGCAAGTATCTTTGGAAAATTGTTCGACAACTTCTGCTGAGCGGTCGTCTGCTTAGATCAATTGAATCTCTTCGGTGCGTAATGCGCGGTACTCGCCCGGTTTCAGGGCACTGTCGAGCACCAGCGGGCCCATTCTTTCGCGGTGCAGGCGCAGCACCTTGTTGTCGAAATGGCCGAACATCCGCTTCACCTGATGATAACGGCCTTCGATGATGCTCAGGCGCGCCGATTTTGGCCCGAGCAAGACCAGTTCGGCAGGCTGGGTTGTAAGGTCTTCGAAGGCGAAGTACAGGCCTTCGGTGAATTTCAATGCGTATTGCGGGCCAATCTCTTGCTCGGTCTCGACGTAGTAGACCTTGGGTAGCTTGGTCTGCGGTTGGGTCAGGCGTCGCGACCAGCTGCCGTCGTTGGTGATCAGCATCAGGCCGGTGGTGTTGAAATCCAGGCGGCCGGCGATATGCAGGTCCTCCTTGTCCGGCTCATGGATCAGGTCGAGCACGGTCGGGTGTTGCGGATCGCGGGTGGCACTGACGCAACCGGGCGGTTTGTGCAGCATGAAATAGCGTGCAGGCTTGCCGACTTGCAGGACCTCGTCGTTGACCTCGACGCGGCTGAACTCGAGTACCTCGGCGTGCGGGTCGCTGACGATTTTTCCGTCGATGCTGACGCGCTTTTCCACCAGCAACAGACGCACCTGCTTACGGTTGAAGCGCGGCAGGTTGCTGAGGAAACGGTCAATGCGCATGACGAGGGATCGGTAGGAAAGGGGCGCGTATCTTACGTGATCGATTGTGCGGTTGCTTACAGCTGCGCCTCGACTTGCGCACAGCGTGGGCACAAACAGGATTTGTCGCGCAGTTCGGGCGGCAGCGCTTCGAGCACCGCCGGGTCGATGCTGACGCCGTAGCACCAGCAGGCCCGATCGGCGGTTCGCGGGTCGGCCAGGGCGCAGTCGTTGGAGGCGCCGCAGGCCGGGCAGAAATCTGGCTTATTCATGTAGGGTTATTCATAACTGGAGTGAGGCATTTCCACGCAGGTGCGGTTACGGCCGGCTTGCTTGGCCCGGTACATCGCATGATCAGCCTTCGAGAGCAGCCTGTGCAAGGTGTCATCGGTCTGCAGGGAGCAGGCCGATGCTCACGATCAGCGGGCAGGCATTCTAAAGGCACTGCCGGGAAATAACTGCTCGATGTGCAGGGCGAACGATCATTGAGCGAGGTAACGCCGCCACCCACCCAAGTGACTGATATCCACCGCTCCCTCCAACCCATACGCCTCACAAATAAACCCACTCTCCCAGCGCCCATCGGCCAATTGCACCTTGCCCAACCCCAACGGTGCCGGGATCCCGGTCAAAAACGAGCCCAACTCACGGGTCGGCAACTCCCAAACCTCCACCGCAATCGCCACCCCCCCGTCCTTCACGCGAACCATCCCGGGCCGAAACGGCGGGCCGCCGGCCAGGGCATACAGTTGATAGTCCGGCGAGCTGAACGTCGTCTCGATCAGTCGAGCCCCGCGCTGCTTGAGCTGCCAGTTCAGCGCCAACCCATCCAGATGCGCGCCACACACCACCAGCCGCGCACGATCGTTGCGTGCGACAGCCGACGCAACCGGTGTTGCCAAACCTTGCTGGCGCTGCAAGGCATCCGCCACACCCAACAAATACTGATCAGTAAACGCCCGCCCGAACAACGTCACGCCCCAAGGCAAACCATTGCCCATGAAACCGCTGGGCACGGCGACGGCGGCGTAATCGAGCAGGTTCATGAAGTTGGTGTAGTAGCCCAGTTCCGAATTGCGCAGCACTGGCTCGGCGTCCAGTTCCGCCAGTG
>Ga0207713_1000422_pt1 | contig 44963 bp, 32 predicted proteins | sample KBSS64metaG_FD_184404 | JGI IMG/M metagenome (GOLD analysis project Ga0207713, IMG submission 184404) | Switchgrass rhizosphere microbial communities from Kellogg Biological Station, Michigan, USA - KBS S6-4 metaG (SPAdes) (version 2) | ecosystem: Host-associated > Plants > Roots > Rhizosphere >... | reverse complement strand
AGCCGGCGCTGGGCAACGACTGCGTCTGGTCCCTGCACCGCGACGACGCCGGCGGGCTGTGGATCGGCACGGTCGATGGCCGCGTCGGCTACCTGTCGCCCGCCGCGCAGGACGACCGCGCCCCGCGCGACAGCGACGCCGCGCGCAGCCGCGCGCCGCGCCTGATCGCGCAATGGGCCGATCAGCTGCCGATCCGCGCCCTGTACCGCACCGCCGGCAACACGCTGCTGGTCGCCAGCGGCCAGAACGTCTCTTCCATCGCGGTCGGCCCCAGCGGCGAGACCGCGGCCCCGCAGCCGATCCCCGGCCTGCCCGGCGGCGTCGCCCTGATCCAGCCGGCGCAGCAGGGCGGCCTGTGGCTGGCCGGCAGCGAAGGCGTGGTGCGCTGGCAGGAGCAGCGGGTGGTGGAGCGCTGGAATACCGGCAACGGCCTGTCCAGCCGCTTCGTGCGCTCGCTGTACGAGCAGCCCGACGGCACGCTGTGGGTCGGCACCTACGGCGGCGGCCTCAATCGCATCGCCGGCGGCCGCGTGCAGCGCTTCGATCGCGGCAGCGGCCTGTTCGACGACGTGGTCTCGTGCATGCTCGCCGACGCGCAGGGCGGGCTGTGGCTCAGCGGCAATCGCGGCATTTCGCTGCTGCCGGCCGAGCAACTGGCCAGGGCCGCCGCCGGCGGGGACCTGAGCGCGATCGGCTTTTCCGAAAGCGATGGCCTGGAGCCGGCCGAGACCAATGGCGGCGGCCAGCCCGCGTGCCTGCGCGACAGCGCCGGCACGCTGTGGTTTCCGCTGATCTCCGGCTTCGCCCAGATCGATCCGCTGGCGCTGGGCCGCCGCCGCGCGCAGGCGCCGCCGGTGCGCTTCCAGTCGCTGCTGGCCGGCGGGCGCAAGCTGCCGCTGGCGGCGGAGGTGCGGCTGCCGCCGCACAGCCACGACGTCGAGGTCGCGTTCACCGCGATCAACCTCAGCGCGCCGGAGAAGACCCGCTTCCGCTACCGCCTGACCCAGCCCGGGCAGGACCCGGCCTGGATCGACATCGGCGCCCAGCGCAGCCTGCATTTCCCGCTGCTGCCCTGGGAGGACATCACCCTGGAGATCATCGCGCGCAGCGACACCGGCACCTGGTCGGCCACGCCGGCGCGCCTGCGCCTGCGCCAGCCGCTGCCGTGGTACCTGTCGCCGCTGGGGTTGGGCACGGCCGCGGCGCTGGCGCTGGCGCTGCTGCTGGTCGGCTGGCGCCTGCACGACTACCGCTTGCGCCGCCACCGCGACCTGCTGGCGCGGCTGGTGCGCACCCGCACCCTGGAACTGGAACAGGCCAACCGCCGCCTCGCCGACCAGGCCCAGCGCGACCCGGTCACCGGCATCGCCAATCACCGTCACTTCGTCGAAAGCCAGCAACGGATGTGGGCGCAGATGCAGGCGCAGCAGCGGCCGTTGTCGCTGCTGATGATCGACATCGACGAGTTCAAGCGCTTCAACGACCACTACGGCCACCGCGCCGGCGACGACTGCCTGCGCACGGTGGCGATGGCGATGGCCGCGCAACTGCGCGAGGACGGCGTGCTGGCGCGCTACGGCGGCGAGGAATTCGTGGCGCTGCTGCCCGATTGCGACAGCCAGGCCGCGCGCGCCGTCGGCGAACGCCTGCGGCAGGCGGTACTGGACTGCGCGGTGTCGCATGCGCCGGGCGCCCAGCATCGGCTGGTGACCGTCAGCATCGGCTGCGCCAGCAAATGGCCCAGCGCCGACCTGTCGCTCACCCGCCTCACCGACCTCGCCGACCAGGCCCTGTACCGGGCCAAGGAGAACGGCCGCAACCGGGTCGAAACCGCCTGAGCGACACGCTGCTCCCCACCAGCGCGGGCCCCTTGGATCCGCGCTGCGGAATGGCGAGCGCGCAAGCCGCGCTTGTGCCCTCGGGATCGCCATGGCCGCCTGCCCCCGCGCACGCCCTGGGCGTACCCGCCGCTGGTCCGCGTCATGACGAACGCAGCGCGGCCGTTCCCCCGGCCGGTCCCGGCGGAAGCAGGCTCACGGCGTTGCAGGGACCGGCATGCTGCCACCGATCCCCGGGGCGCCGCCCCCTGCTGGATTCACGCAAGGCCTGGCACGGCGACACCTGCGCGCGCCGCCCTGTCGGCAACGCGCCCTGCACGGCGCCGAGTCCGCGTCGTCGGGTCGATCGGACCGCGCTGCGTGGCCGGTTGCCGATGCCACGCCCGCGGTGGATGCCGAGCCGCAGTGGATTCAATGCGACTCCACCATCGCCACGACCCGATCGAAGTTGCGCATCGCCAGGTCGTCCCGGGCGATCCAGAACGTGGCGTGACCGCAATCGCCGAACTCCAGGTCGATGGCAGGATCGTAGGCGAGCCGCAACAGGCAGACTTCCTCCTCATCCAGGCGCATGCCATGCAACGACGGGACATGCCCCAGCATCTGGTGGAGCCTGGTCTCGGCACAGCGCGTGCGTCCATCCGGGTGCTTGCGATGGCTGTCCCGATACGGCAGGTGCTCGCCCTCCAAGTCGCGATACCACCACCAGGGAAACAGTTGCGCCACCTCGGGCACCGCCGCGGCATAGGCGATCGCCGCCAGCAGCCCGCGCGTGAACACGGTGCTCATTTCGTAACTGGCGAGCGCGGTTTCCGTGGGCGCGTCGCCGACCTGGTCGAAGAGCCAGTGCCTGAACGTTTCCCGCGTCGCCTCATCGGGAACCTTGTCCCAACCGAGGCGACGGGCGTAGTCCACCCACTCCAGCACATCCGGATGCGCCACGAACGTGCGCCCCGGCCTGCGCCGGGCATTGCCGACGAACCGCGCCAGCCGATCCACCAGGATGCCCGCCTGCGGAAAATCGCGTTGCTGGCGCAGCCAGTCGCCAGGGAAACGGCAGGAGTGGGACAGGGGCTGCTCCCAACGCCGGATCCGCTCGGCGCTGGGCATCAGCCCGGTCGCGGCCACCGCGGCCCCCAGGCGCAGTTCCTCCCAACGCCTATGGTAGGCCTCCCAATCCATCCCGGAGACGGCTTCCGGCATCTCCTCCGGCCAGGTGTCCATGCGCCGCGCGACCAAGGGCCAGCGCACGTGCACACGCGGACCATCTTCCCCGGGCAGGAGCCAACCCGGCGGCAGATGCGGGCTGTCGGCCGAGACCACGTCCAGGATCGGGCGCAGTTGCGCCGGCGGCTGGCGCTCCGGCTGGTCCGCCGACACCTCTTGCGCGTACAGCACGCGGGCACGTTGCTGGGGAGCGTCCGTATCCCAGATCTGTTCTTCGTCGTTGACGACAAAGAAGAACAGCATCCCCTGCTCGGGCATCGGCGACCCGACGCGCGGCAACTCCGCGCAGTCGATCTGGGCAAGGAAGTGCATGGGCGCCGGCTCGCCGTAGCTCTCGCCCATCGGCCACTCGAACGCCTGCGGCAGTTGCGGCAGGCCGCCCAGCCGGCTGCGCACGCGCGGGAACGCGGCGGGCGGATAGATCCGCTGCAGCACGATGCCGGTCTGGCGGTGCCTGTCGAAAAGGGCCTCGAGCTCGGCCTCCGCGCGGTGGTCGCGCACGCTCGCGTCGTAAACGGACTGCATCTGAACTTCCATTTCCTCCCCTCCGTGTTGCCGGGCATCGCCCTACTTCGCGACCTGGCATGGCCAGGATCGCGCACCACGCCAGCCTGGCACGGAAGGCGAGCTTGCCACAGCACTCCGCTGGGCCGCCATCGCCATGAAGTCCGCCACGGTGCGATCGAGCGGGCACCGTGACCTCGCATGCAGGCGCGACCATCGACGCCTGGAGCGGCGGCGTCCCGCGGCACCCGACGTCGGCGCGATCGGTCGGCGCGCGCACCGCGTTGCGCACCGCGATGCGGGCAAACGCCACGAACGAAGAAGCCCGGCAATGCCGGGCTTCCTCGTTGCAACGCGCGCGCCTGGATCAGGCGGCGACGGTGGCGGCCACGTCCTGGTAGTCCTGGATCTGATCGAAGTTCATGTAGCGGTAGATCTGCTCGCCGCTGGTCTTGATCACGCCCACGTCGGCCATGTACTCGTCCTTGGTCGGGATCCGGCCCAGGCGCGAACAGATCGCCGCCAGTTCCGCCGAGCCCAGGTACACGTTGGTGTTGCGGCCCAGGCGGTTGGGGAAGTTGCGGGTGGAGGTGGAGAACACCGTGGCGCCCTCGCGCGCCTGCGCCTGGTTGCCCATGCACAGCGAGCAGCCCGGCATTTCCATGCGCGCGCCGGCGGCGCCGAAGGTGCCGTAGTGGCCTTCCTTGGTCAGCTCCGAGGCGTCCATCTTGGTCGGCGGCGCGACCCACAGGCGGGTCGGGATGTCGCGCTTGCCTTCCAGCAGCTTGGCCGCGGCGCGGAAGTGGCCGATGTTGGTCATGCACGAGCCGATGAACACTTCGTCGATCGCCGCGCCGGCGACGTCGGACAGGGTCTTCACGTCGTCCGGGTCGTTGGGGCAGGCCACGATCGGCTCGTGGATGTCGGCCAGGTCGATCTCGATCACCGCGGCGTATTCGGCATCGGCATCGGGCTCGAGCAACTGCGGATCGGCCAGCCACTCCTCCATCTTCTTGATCCGCCGCGCCAGCGAACGCGCGTCGGCGTAGCCTTCGGCGATCATCCACTTCAGCAGGGTGATGTTGCTGGTCAGGTACTCGACGATCGGTTCCTTGTTCAGGCGCACCGTGCAACCGGCGGCCGACCGCTCGGCGGAGGCGTCGGACAGTTCGAACGCCTGCTCCACCTTCAGCTCCGGCAGGCCTTCGATCTCCAGGATGCGGCCGGAGAAGATGTTCTTCTTGCCCTGCTTGGCCACGGTCAGCAGGCCCTGCTTGATCGCGTACAGCGGGATCGCATTGACCAGGTCGCGCAGGGTCACGCCCGGCTGCATCTGCCCCTTGAAGCGCACCAGCACGCTCTCGGGCATGTCCAGCGGCATCACCCCGGTGGCGGCGGCGAAGGCCACCAGGCCGGAACCGGCCGGGAACGAGATGCCGATCGGGAAGCGGGTGTGCGAGTCGCCGCCGGTGCCGACGGTGTCGGGCAGCAGCATGCGGTTGAGCCAGCTGTGGATCACGCCGTCGCCCGGACGCAGCGACACGCCGCCGCGGGTGGAGATGAACTCCGGCAGGGTGTGGTGGGTCTTGACGTCCACCGGCTTCGGATACGCCGCGGTGTGGCAGAACGACTGCATCACCAGGTCGGCGGAGAAGCCCAGGCAGGCCAGGTCCTTGAGCTCGTCGCGGGTCATCGGCCCGGTGGTGTCCTGCGAGCCCACCGAGGTCATCTTCGGTTCGCAGTAGGTGCCCGGGCGCATGCCCTGGCCTTCCGCCAGGCCGCAGGCGCGGCCGACCATCTTCTGCGCCAGCGAGAAGCCCTTGCCGGTATCCGGCGGCACCATCGGCAGGCGGAACAGATCCGACGGCGGCAGGCCGAGGAACTCGCGCGCCTTGGCGGTGAGGCCGCGGCCGACGATCAGCGGGATGCGGCCGCCGGCGCGCACTTCGTCGAACAGCACGTCCGACTTCATCGCGAACTCGGCGATCACCTGCCCGTTCTTCAGCGCCTTGCCCTCGTACGGACGCAGCTCGACCACGTCGCCGTGCTCCATCTGGGACACGTCCAGCTCGATCGGCAAGGCACCGGCGTCTTCCATGGTGTTGTAGAAGATCGGCGCGATCTTCGACCCCAGGCACACGCCGCCGAAGCGCTTGTTGGGGATGTACGGGATGTCCTCGCCGGTCCACCACAGCACCGAGTTGGTCGCCGACTTGCGCGAGGAACCGGTACCGACCACGTCGCCGACGTAGGCGACCAGGTGGCCCTTGGCCTTGAGCTCGGCGATCGCCTGGATCGGGCCGCGCTTGCCGTCTTCCTCCGGCACGAACGCGGCGCCGTCGCGCTTGTTCTTCAGCATCGCCAGCGCGTGCATCGGGATGTCCGGGCGCGTGGTGGCGTCCGGCGCCGGCGACAGGTCGTCGGTGTTGGTCTCGCCCGGCACCTTGAACACGGTGATGGTCAGGCTCTGCGGCACTTCCGGCTTGCTGGTGAACCACTCCGCGTCGGCCCAGCTCTGCAGCACCACCTTGGCATGCGCGTTGCCGGCCTCGGCCTTTTCCTGCACGTCGTGGAACGCGTCGAAGATCAGCAGCGTGTGCTTGAGGCCTTCAGCGGCGACCGCGCCCAGTTCGGCGTTGTCCAGCAGTTCGATCAGCGGATGGATGTTGTAGCCGCCGAGCATGGTGCCCAGCAGTTCGGTGGCGCGGGTGGGCGAGATCAGCGGGGTCTTCTCGCTGCCGAAGGCGACCGCGGCCAGGTACGAGGCCTTGACCTTGGCGGCGTCGTCGACGCCGGCCGGCACGCGCTGGCTCAGCAGTTCGACCAGAAACGTCTCCTCGCCGGCCGGCGGGTTCTTCAGCAGTTCGATGACCTGCGCGGTCTGCTGCGCGCTCAGCGGCAGCGGCGGGATTCCGAGCGCGGCGCGCTCTGCGACGTGGTGGCGATAGGCTTCCAACATGCGGGTTCTCCGGGGAAAGACGGTGGGGATGAGCGGTAGCGGCGGCGCGGGGTCAGCCGGCAGGCTTGGGGACGATGATCTTCAGGCCCTTGAAGTAATCGCGGAAAAAACGGTCGTCGCGGGTGATCAGGCCATCGCATTGCAGCAGCGCATGCGCACCGATCAGGAAATCGGCCACCACCCGCTCGCGCTTGCCGCCGCGGGCGCGGAAGCGGCGCTGCATCTCGCCGGCGCGCAAGGCCGACTTGGCCTCCAGCGCGCTGAAGCGGATGCTCATGTCCTCCAGCACCGACAAGGCCTCTGCGCCGTCGCGCAGCGCGCTGCACACTTCGGCCAGGACGATGTCGCAGACCACCACCGGGCCGGTGCTCAGGCACTGGCGCAGGCAGGCTTCGGTGGCGTCGGCCTGCGGGCCGTCGGCCAGCAGATCCACCAGCACGGACGAGTCGATCGCGATCATGGCGTGGCGTCGGGTTCGAACGGATCGCCGGGCGCGCGGCCGCGGATCGCGCGCATCGCCTCGTCGGTGCTGGCGAAGCCGTCGAGCTTGAAGCGGCCACGCGCGCGCGAGATGGCATCGTCCACGCTCTTGCGCAGGATGATGCGGCCGCCGTCCAGTTCCACCTTCAGGATGGTGCCCTTGCTCAGGCCCAGCGCGTCGCGCACGGCTTTGGGCAGGGTGATCTGACCGCGTTCGGCGACAGTGGCTTCCATGGGGCGAGCTCCACAAGGTATGCACGAATTTTACATACTTGAAGCGTCATACTCAAGCCTGCATACAGCGCCGGCCACACCTGCCATACACACTGAATCGGTCAGAATGACCGCCGTCCCTACAGCCGCGACGCCATAGGAGTTCCGTGATGAGCGATTCCTTTTCCACCCGCACCTCGCTCGAGGTCAACGGCCAACGCTACGCTTACTACAGTCTGCCCAAGCTCGCCGAGCGCTTCGACATCGGCCGCCTGCCCTACTCGCTGAAGATCCTGCTGGAAAACCTGCTGCGCCACGAAGACGGCGGCGTGACCGTGGGCAAGGACCACATCGAGGCGGTGGCGAAGTGGGATCCCAAGGCGGAACAGGACACCGAGATCGCCTTCATGCCGGCGCGGGTGGTGCTGCAGGATTTCACCGGCGTGCCGTGCGTGGTCGACCTGGCGGCGATGCGCGATGCGGTGGTCAAGCTCGGCGGGCGCCCGGAGCAGATCAATCCGCTGATCCCCTCGGAACTGGTCATCGACCACTCGGTGCAGGTGGACGTGTTCGGCAAGCCGGACGCGCTGGACCTCAACGGCAAGATCGAATTCCAGCGCAACAAAGAACGCTACGGCTTCCTGCGCTGGGGCCAGAAGGCGTTCGACAATTTCAAGGTGGTGCCGCCGAACACCGGCATCGTGCACCAGGTCAACCTTGAGCATCTGGCGCGGGTGGTGATGACCGGCGAACGCGACGGCGAGGCGATCGCCTATCCGGACACCGTGTTCGGCACCGACAGCCACACCACCATGATCAACGGCATCGGCGTGCTCGGCTGGGGCGTGGGCGGCATCGAGGCGGAAGCGGCGATGCTCGGCCAGCCTTCGTCGATGCTGATCCCGCAGGTGGTCGGCTTCAAGCTGACCGGCAAACTGCCCGAAGGCGCCACCGCCACCGACCTGGTGCTGACGGTGACGCAGATGCTGCGCAAGCACGGTGTGGTCGGCAAGTTCGTCGAGTTCTTCGGCGAGGGCCTGCAGCACCTGCCGCTGGCCGATCGCGCCACCATCGGCAACATGGCGCCGGAATACGGCGCCACCTGCGGCATCTTCCCGGTCGATGCCGAATCGCTGACCTACCTGCGCCTGTCCGGGCGCAGCGAGGAGCAGATCGCGCTGGTCGAGGCCTATGCCAAGGCGCAGGGCCTGTGGCACGACGCCGACAGCCCGCATGCCGCCTACAGCGCCACGCTGGAGCTGGACATGGGCCAGGTCAAGCCGTCGCTGGCCGGGCCCAAGCGCCCGCAGGACCGCGTGCTGCTGGAAGACATGCAGCGCAATTTCCGCGACAGCCTGGTGCCCTTCGCCGAGGCGCGCAACAAGCGCCACAGCGACCTGAAGCAGGAAGACCGGCTCAAGAACGAAGGCGGCGGCGGCACCGCGGTCGGCGCCAAGGCCTCGCAGGCCGAGAGCGCCGACGACAGCGGCGCCGGCTGGCGCCTGCGCGACGGCTCGGTGGTGATCGCCGCGATCACCTCCTGCACCAACACCTCCAACCCGGCGGTGATGCTCGGCGCCGGCCTGCTCGCGCGCAACGCCGTGGCCAAGGGCCTGAAGGCGCAGCCGTGGGTCAAGACCTCGCTCGGGCCGGGCTCGCTGGTGGTCACCGACTACCTGAAGAAGGCCGGGGTCATGGACGACCTGGAGCAGTTGGGCTTCTACGTGGTCGGCTACGGCTGCACCACCTGCATCGGCAATTCCGGCCCGCTGCCGGAGGACGTGTCGGCGGCGATCGCCAAGGACGACCTGGTGGTGGCCTCGGTGCTGTCGGGCAACCGCAACTTCGAAGGCCGCGTGCACCCGGAAGTGAAGATGAACTACCTGGCCTCGCCGCCCCTGGTGGTCGCCTACGCCATCGCCGGCACCACCGACATCGACCTGAGCCGCGATCCGCTCGGCACCGGCAGCGACGGCCAGCCGGTGTACCTGCGCGACATCTGGCCGAGCAACAAGGAGATCGGCGACACCATCGCCGCCACCGTCGGCCCGGAGATGTTCAAGCAGAACTACGCCGACGTGTTCAAGGGCGACAGCCGCTGGGCCGCGATCGCCTCGCCCGACGGCGAACTGTACGCCTGGGACGCCGGCTCCACCTACATCAAGAACCCGCCCTACTTCGACGGCATGACCATGCAGGTCGGCAGTATCGACGACGTGCACGGCGCGCGCGTGCTCGGCCTGTTCGGCGATTCGATCACCACCGACCACATCTCCCCGGCCGGCAACATCAAGAAGGACTCGCCGGCGGGCCGCTTCCTGCAGGAGCGCGGCGTGCAGCCGGCCGACTTCAACAGCTACGGCAGCCGCCGCGGCAACGACGACGTCATGGTCCGCGGCACCTTCGCCAACATCCGCATCAAGAACCTGATGTTCGGCGGCGAGGAAGGCGGCAACACCCTGTACCACGCGCCCGGCGGTGGCCAGCCGGAGAAGCTGGCGATCTACGACGCGGCGATGAAGTACAAGGCCGACGGCGTGCCGTTGGTGGTGATCGCCGGCAAGGAGTACGGCACCGGCTCCTCGCGCGACTGGGCGGCCAAGGGCACCAACCTGCTCGGGGTCAAGGCGGTGATCGCCGAGAGCTTCGAGCGCATCCACCGCTCCAACCTGGTCGGCATGGGCGTGCTGCCGCTGCAGTTCCTGGACAACGAGAACGCGCAGTCGCTGGGCCTGGACGGCTCGGAGGTGTTCGCCATCACCGGCCTGCAGGACGGCGCCAGCAAGCGCGCCACGGTGGAAGCGAAGAAGGCCGACGGCAGCGTCAAGCAGTTCCAGGTCAAGGTGTTGCTGCTGACGCCCAAGGAAGTGGAGTACTTCAAGCACGGCGGCTTGCTGCAGTACGTGCTGCGCCAGCTGGCCGCGCGCAAGGCGGCCTGAGCCCGCGCTGGCGCACGGCGTCCCGCACGGACGCCGTGCGCCAATCGCATCGCGTCCCCCTGCTCATGGGCGACGCAAGCGGCTTCCATGCATCTCTCGCCGGCCAAGTCGGCGACACCGCAGCCGTCGCGTCCGCTACCGGATGCGATCCGGCGTCCCCGAAGGGCCGCCGCTGCCCCTCATCCCGAACATCGCAACGCAGCGCACGCCACTACTCCGCGGGCGTCCATTGCGCATGCCGCAGCCGCCAGCGGCCGTCCTGCACGCGCCACGCGGTGACCACCGAGTAGCGCTGCATCCGTTCCGGCACCAGGCGGGTCTGGCTGCCGCTGATCACCGCGTCGAACCGCACGTCGGCGTCGTTGCCCTGCAGGGCGATCGACGGCGGCCCGACGATGATCCCGATCCGTGCGTTGGCCAGGAATTGCGCGCGCAACAGGTTGTGCAATGCAGCACGATCCATCCCCGCATCGCCCACGAAGTCCTCGGCCACGCCCTCCATCGCATCGCGCAGGCGGCGTTCCTCCACCGCCTCCTGCAGCGCGGCCATGTCCTTGCGCAGCCGCAGTTCCGCCGTGTCGCGCTGGCAGCCCGGCAACGCCAGAAGCAGCATGCATGCCCAGCCCCATCCCCATGCCCGTCGCATCGGCCTTCTCCTCGGCTTCGCCTTTTCCATGCGGAACGGTATCCTGCCACTCGCCACGCCGCAGCGGTGCATCGGCGTGCGGCAGCATTCCACCAGAGGGGGAGTACATGAGTCAGGAACGTCCGTGGTTGCAGAGTTATCCGGCCAACATTCCCGCCGAGATCGACGTCAACGAGTACCGGTCCGTCGCCGCCGTCTTCGAAGCCTCCGTCGCCAAGTTCGGCGACCGCCCGGCCTACTGCAACTTCGGCAAGAGCCTGACCTACCGTGAGGCCGGCGAACTGGCCCGCCACTTCGCCGCCTACCTGCTGGGCGAACTGCAGCTCAAGAAGGGCGACCGCGTCGCGCTGATGATGCCCAACTGCCTGCAGTACCCGATCGCGACCTTCGGCGTGCTGCTGGCCGGCATGACCGTGGTCAACGTCAATCCGCTGTACACCCCGCGCGAACTGCGCCACCAGTTGATCGATTCCGGCGCCAGCGCCATCGTGGTCATCGACAACTTCGGCAAGACCGTGCAGGAAGTGCTGGCCGACACCCCGGTCAAGCAGGTCATCACCACCGGCCTGGGCGACATGCTCGGCTTCCCCAAGGGCGCGCTGGTCAACTTCGTGCTCAAGTACGTCAAGAAGCTGGTGCCCGACTACGACATCCCCAACGCGGTGCGCTTCCGCGACGCGCTCACCCTGGGCCGCCTGCGCACGCTGCCGCAACTGGACATCGAGCCGGACGACATCGCCTTCCTGCAGTACACCGGCGGCACCACCGGCGTGGCCAAGGGCGCGATGCTGACCCACCGCAACCTGGTGGCGAACATGCTGCAGGCCGGCGCCTGGATCTCGGCGACCGGCAAGCTGGAGGAAGGCCGCGAAGTCATCATCACCGCGCTGCCGCTGTACCACATCTTCGCGCTGACCGCGAACGGCCTGGTGTTCATGAAGCTCGGCGGGCTCAACCACCTGATCAGCAATCCGCGCGACATGCCCGGCTTCGTCAAGGAACTGCAGAAGACCCGCTTCACCGCCTTCACCGGCGTCAACACCCTGTTCAACGGCCTGCTCAACACGCCTGGCTTCGACAAGGTGGATTTCTCCTCGCTGAAGTTCACCCTGGGCGGCGGCATGGCGGTGCAGCGCGCCGTGGCCGAACGCTGGAAGCAGGTGACCGGGGTGACCCTGGTCGAGGCCTACGGCCTGACCGAGACCTCGCCGGCGGCTTGCATCAACCCGCTGACACTGACCGAATACAACGGCGCCATCGGCCTGCCGATCCCCTCCACCGACGCCTGCGTCAAGGACGACCAGGGCCAGACCCTGGCCCCCGGCGATGTCGGCGAACTGTGCATCAAGGGCCCGCAGGTGATGAAGGGCTACTGGCGCCGCCCGGAGGAAACCGCCACCGCGGTCGACGCCGACGGCTGGCTGCATACCGGCGACATGGCGCGGATGGATCCGCAGGGCTTCTTCTACATCGTCGATCGCAAGAAGGACATGATCCTGGTCTCGGGCTTCAACGTGTACCCGAACGAGGTCGAGGACGTGATCGCGATGATGCCCGGCGTGCTGGAAGTGGCCGCGGTCGGGGTTCCCGACGAGAAGTCCGGCGAAGTGGTCAAGGTGGTCATCGTCAAGAAGGACCCCAACCTCACCGCCGAGGACGTCAAGGCCCACGCCCGCGCCAACCTGACCGGCTACAAGCACCCGCGCATCGTGGAGTTCCGCAAGGAACTGCCCAAGACCAACGTCGGCAAGATCCTGCGTCGCGAACTGCGCGACAACGTGCCGGCGGCCTAGGGCGTCTCACCACTCCCGAGCATGCCGCGCCGTGGTTGCGCGCGCCTGTGGCAAGGAAGCACGAGGACGTGGACGTCCGTCCACGCCCGAGTGATGACGCGGCCACGGGTGCGCGCAACCGCGGCCCTTCGGGGAGTGGTGAGACGCCCTAGCCGCCGGCAAGCGCCCGCGCGCCACCCCGGCGCCGGGCGCGGCCCGTTCCCGCCCGCGGAGCGGGCCCGGCGATGTCGCCGTCGCCGGCGTTCGCCACACGCGCCAAGCAGGCGCCAGGCCGCCCTTCCGCGGTCCGCAAACCCTCTGTTTACCTGGGTGTAGCATCGGCTCGCGCGCCGCGCCGTGCGGCGCGCGCATGCCCCCGCACCCTACCAGACCGAGGAAATCCCATGAACGTCGATAAGCGCTTTTTCGGCCCCAGCTTCCCCACCATCCGCGTCGAGTCCAGCGTCGATGGCAACGTGCATTGGATGTTCATGCACCACGACGCCGCCGGCGGCGCCCGCCCCTGCTTTCGCGACGACCTGCTCGACGACATGTGGGCCTTCACCGACGCCATCACCCTCGGCGGCAGCGAGCCGCTCGGGCGCAGGCCGTTGCGGCACTTCGTGCTGGCCTCCGATGCGAACGTGTTCAACCTCGGCGGAGATCTGGAGCTGTTCACTCAACTGATCCGCCTGCGCGACCGCGAACGCCTGCTCGCCTATGCCAAGCGTTGCGTGGAGGGGGTGCACACCTTGCACACCGGCCTGGGCGGCGACGTGCGCACCATCGCGCTGCTGCAGGGCGACGCCCTGGGCGGCGGCCTGGAGATGGCGCTGGCCTGCCACACCATCGTGGCCGAGGAAGGGGTCGGCATGGGCTTGCCGGAAGTGCTGTTCGGCCTGTTCCCGGGCATGGGCGCGTATTCGTTCCTGTGCAAGCGCATGCCCGCGCAACTGGCGGAGAAGATCGTGCTGGAAGGCAACGTCTACAGCAGCGAGCAGATGCACGCGCTCGGGGTGGTCGATGTGCTGGTGCCCAAGGGCCAGGGCAAGGCCGCGGTCGAGGACCTGATCCGCACCCAGCGGCGCAGCAAGTTGTCGCATCTGGCCATGAACGCCGCACGCCGGATCTCGCAGCAGGTGCCGCTGTCGGAACTGATGGCGATCACCGAACTGTGGGTGGACACGGCGCTCGCGCTGGACGACAAGTCGCTGCGCATGATGGATCGCCTGGTGCGCGCCCAGACCCGGCGCGCGCAGGGCGTCGCCGCGCTCGCGTAAGCGGTGTCGTCACCGGAGGGGGCCGGCCCGGCCGAACGCCGGGCTTTCCTCAGCGCAGCTCGTTGCCGTCCTGCTTGCCGCCCTGCAGTGCGCGCGCTTCCAGCACGTCCCTGCCCTCGGTCAGGCTCGCGTTGAGGGCCGCGAGGCAGTGCCGCCATTCGCTGCGCATCTGCCAATCGGGCATGCGCATCAGGTCGCCGCCCAGGCTGGCCATCTTCACCAGGCCGAGGTTGCTCGCCACGCCCTTCACCGCGTGCGCATGCTCGCGCAGCCGCTCCCAGTTCTCGGACTCGCCCGCCACCTGCATGCCGCCCAGGCAGCCGTCGGCGTCGTTGAGGCACTGGGAAATGAACTCGCGCTCGAAGCCCTCGCCCATGCCCAGCCCGGCCAGTTCGTCCAGCACGGACGGATCCAGCACGCCTTCGGCGGCAGCCCGTGGCCGCGACTGCGGCTCGGACGGACGCAGCCTGCCGTCGGTGGCGATGTCGGTCAGCGTGTCCAGCAGTTTCGACGCCACCACCGGCTTGGCCAGGAAGGTATGCGCGCCGGCCTGTTCGCAGCGCTGGATCGACTCGGGCGTGACGTCCGCGCTGAGCACCACCACCGGGGTCCGCTCGCGGCCCGCCTGCATGATCCGCAACTGCTTCAACATGTCCAGTCCGCTCATCCCGGGCATGTGCAGGTCGACGATGACCGCGTCGAACTCGGCGTCGGCCAGCGCGTCGAGCACCGCTTCGGCCCCGTCCAGACAGATCGCGCGATGCCCGGCCTTCTGCAGCAGGCGCTGCAGCACCATGCGGTTGGCGGCATGGTCGTCGGCCACCAGGATGCGCATGCTGCGGACCCGGGCGCGATGGCGCAGGAACGGGTCGGTGAAGGCGATGATGTTGCCGCTCTGCGGCAGCCGGTCCTCGCCCGGGCCGTCCGCGGCCTGGGTGGAGGACGGCGCCGCGGCCGCGGCCTCGAACGGCAGTTCGAACCAGAAGCGGCTGCCGCGGGGCGGGCTTTCCTGGTAGCCGATGCTGCCGCCCATCGCCTCGACCAGGCCCTTGGCGATCGTGGTGCCCAACCCGGTGCCCTCGTACCGGCGCGACAGGCCCACATCGGCCTGTTCGAACGCCTCGAACAGGCGCGGACGCATCGCCGGCGGCACGCCGATGCCGGTATCGACGATGTCGAAACTCAGCCGGGACGGCTCGCCCGCCTCGTTGCGCTGCAGCCGCACGCGGATATCCACGCGCCCGATGTTGGTGAACTTGATCGCGTTGCCCGCCAGGTTCAGCAGGATCTGGCGCAAGTGCCCGGCATCGCCGCGCACGTGGTCGGGCACGTCGGCGGCGACCTCCAGGTGATAGCCCAGCGCCTTGGCGCGCGCCTGCGGCTGCAGGATCAGGCCGATCTGCGCCAGCGTTTCGCGCAGCGAGAAATCGTGCTTCTCGGTGCGGATCTTGCCGGCCTCGATCGCGGAGATGTCCAGCACCTCCTCCACCAGCGACAGCAGGCTGCGCGCCGAGGCCTGGATGGTGCCGACGCATTCGCGTTGCTCGGCATCCAGCTTGGTGGTGGCCAGCACCTCGGTCATGCCCGACAGGCCGTTCAACGGCGTGCGGAACTCATGGCTCATGTTGGCCAGGAAGCGGCTCTTGGCTTCGCTGGCGCGCCGCGCCTCGGCGGTCGCCTGGGTCAATTGCCGCAACAGGCCCGACAGGTACATCGGGATCGCGATCAGCCCGGCCCACAGGCCGACGCTGAGCGTGATGTTCTGCCGCCAGTAGCCATTGAGCAGGATCACGCAGCCGAAGCTGACGCAGGCGCTGACCACCGCGCCGATCAGGTAGCGGTTTCCGTAGCGCAGGCCGTTGCCGACCGTGACCCACATGATGATGACGTACAGCCAGGCCAGCGGCTCTCCCTGCAGGATCATCGCCACCGTCATCAGGCCGTAGTCGGTGACCATGCCGACGATGCGGCGCGCGTCGGACTTGCCGGGCCATGCCAGGATCGCCGCGAACAGCCCCAGGCCAATCGCCACGCCGAGGCCGCTCATCAGCACCGAGGTCAGGTACACGTCGGGCGCGAGATGGCCCAGGCGTTCGGCGACGGTCAGGCTGACGATCACGCCGAGGAAGATCGCCACCCGGATCAGCGTCTGTCCATGCTCGGTATCGGCGCGCTGCTGCAGGCGGTTGCGGATCCATTCCAGGCGCCGCTTCACGTCGCCACCCCCGGCCGCGCCGAGGCATTGGAGAACTTCTCGCAGATCATGTGCAACTGCTCGCGGCCGCGGAACAGCGCATCCACGCAGCGCGGGTCGAACAGGCGCCCGCGCTGGGCGTACAGATAGGCGAGCGTCGCATCCATGGTCCATGCTTCCTTGTAGGGACGCGGCGAGATCAGCGCGTCGAAGACGTCGGCGACCGCGACGATCCGCGCTTCCAGCGGGATCGCCTCGCCGACCAGTCCATCGGGGTAACCGCTGCCATCGTAGCGCTCATGGTGGCGCAGCGCGATCAGCGCGCCGACCTGGATGAACCGGTTCTGGCTGCCGCTGAGCAGTTCGTAGCCGATGCGCGGGTGCATGCGCATCACCGCCATCTCCTCCTCGCTGAGCTTGCCGGGCTTGAGCAGCACCGCGTCGGGAATGGCGATCTTGCCCATGTCGTGCAGGCTGGCCGCCATCTCGATGACCCGCACCTCGTCCTCGGACAGGCCCAGTTGCTCGGCGATCAGCCCGGCCACGTGCGCCATCCGCTCCAGGTAGGCGCTGGTGCCGACGTCGCGGTACTCGATCGCCCGCGCCAGCCGCGACAGGGTCTCGCGCTCGCGTTCCTCGACCTCGCGCATGCTCGCCAGCAGGCGCTGCTCCAGCGACATCGCGCGTTGCTTGATGTTCTCGCTCTGCAGGCGCAGCTGCAGCAGATTGTGGCAGCGCGCGCGCAGTTCGCGCGGCCGGATCGGCTTGACCAGGAAATCGATCACGCCCGCTTCCAGCGCGGCCTGGCGGATCGGCTCGTCGCCGACCACGGTGATCAGGATGATCGGAATGTCGCGGTGCTTGGGCAGGCGCCGCAGCCGCCGCGCGAACTCCAGCCCGTCCATGCCCGGCATGCGGTAGTCGAGCAGCAACAGATCGACCTTGCCGGCTTCGCACCAGGCCAGCGCGGCCTGCGAATCGCCGAAGTCGCGCACGGTCAGTTCCGGCGCCACGTCCTCGATCACGTGGCGCAGCATGGTGCGCGCAGACGTCTGATCGTCGACGATGACGATGTTCAAGCGATTGTCCGCCCCTTCCGCCCAGTCCGGGCGGTCCCCGCTGAAGGATATCCCGGACAGGCTCATGCTGGCATCTTGCATCTGCGACCCTCCCGCCACCCGCATCCGGGCTGCTGAGACAACAACGGAAACGCTCCGGTGCCGGCGACGCCGACCCGCTCGCCCCACTTGCCAACCGCCTACCTGTCGCCATCCGTCGCAAGAGCCGCGCCAGGGCCGCGCGCCCGGCTAGATTAAGCCTCCGGACGCATGTACGGAAACAGCAGCACATCACGAATCGAACTGCTCCCGGTCAGCAACATTACCAGCCGGTCGATGCCGATGCCCAGGCCGCCGGTCGGCGGCAGCCCCACTTCCAGCGCCCGGATGTAGTCGGCGTCGAAGTGCATGGCCTCGTCGTCCCCCCCGTCCTTGGCCGCCACCTGGGCCTGGAACCGCGCCGCCTGGTCTTCCGGATCGTTGAGCTCGGAGAAGCCGTTGGCGATCTCCTTGCCGTTGATGAACAGCTCGAAGCGGTCGGTATAGCCCGGCTCGGTGTCGCTGGAGCGAGCCAGCGGCGACACCTCGACCGGGTGGTCGGTGATGAAGGTGGGTTGGATCAGGGTGTGCTCGACCGTGGCCTCGAAGATCTCCAGCAGCAGCTTGCCCCAGCCGTAGGACGGCTTGGTGCGGATCTTCAGCCGCTCGCAATGGCGCAGCAGGGCCGCGCGATCGGTGCAGTCGGCGGCGCTGATCTCCGGGTTGTGGTGGCGCACCGCCTCGTCCATGCGCCAGCGGCGGAACGCCGGCGCCAGGTCGATGTCGGCGCCGTCCCAGTGCACCTGGGTGGTGCCCAGCACCTCGCGGGCGACGTCGCGGATCACGTTCTCGGTCAGGTCCATCACCTCGTGGTACGTGGCGTAGGCCTCGTATAGCTCCATCATGGTGAATTCCGGATTGTGCCGGGTGCTGACGCCTTCGTTGCGGAAATTGCGGTTGATTTCGTAGACCCGTTCCAGGCCGCCGACCACCAGCCGCTTCAGGTACAGCTCCGGCGCCACCCGCAGGTACAGATCCAGGTCCAGCGCGTTGTGGTGGGTGGTGAACGGCTTGGCCGTGGCGCCGCCGGGGATGTAGTGCATCATCGGCGTCTCCACTTCCAGGAAGCGGCGCGCGTCCAGCCAGGCACGCATGGCGCGGATGATCTTGGAGCGCTTGACGAACACCTCGCGCGCCTCCGGCGACACGATCAGGTCGACGTAGCGCTGGCGGTAGCGCTGCTCCACGTCCGACAGGCCGTGCCACTTGTCCGGCAGCGGCCGCAGCGCCTTGGTCAGCAGGCGCAGGCCGGTGGCCTTGATCGACAGCTCGCCGGTCTTGGTCCGGGTCAGCCCGCCCTCCACGCCGATGATGTCGCCGATGTCCCAGCCCTTGAACGCATCGTAGGCCTCGCCCAGGGCGTTGGCCTGCAGGAACAGCTGGATCCGCCCGGACTCGTCCTGCAGTTGCGCGAAGCTGGCCTTGCCCATCACCCGCTTGGCCAGCAACCGCCCGGCCAGCGCCAGGCTGCGGCCTTCGGCCTCCAGCGCCTCGCCGGTCCAGCGCTCGGCGTCGGCGAACTCGGCCTGCAGGTCGCCGGCGAAATCGCGGCGGCGGAAATCGTTCGGATAGGCCAGGCCCTGCGCACGCAGCGCTCCCAGCTTGGCGCGGCGTTCGGCGATGAGGCTGTTCTCGTCGGCGGGGAGGGACGGCGCGGGAGTCTGCTCGGTCATGGGGATGGCTACGCGGAAAGAAGGGAGAAGGATGCGGCGACAAGCGCGGGCCGCGCCGCGTGGCCGGCCTCCGCCGCGCTGGGCGGAGGCCGACGGTTCAGGCGTCGCTGCGTTTGGCGCCGACTTCCAGGCCGGACTTGAGGCTGGCCTCGACGAACTCGTCCAGGTCGCCGTCGAGCACCTTCTGGGTGTCCGAGCGCTCCACGCCGGTGCGCAGATCCTTGATCCGGCTCTGGTCGAGCACGTAGTTGCGGATCTGGCTGCCCCAGCCGATGTCGGACTTGGTCGCCTCCACCGCGTCGCGTTCGGCGTTGCGCTTCTGGATCTCCAGCTCGTACAGCTTGGCGGCCAGCATCTTCATCGCGTTGTCGCGGTTCTGGTGCTGGCTGCGTCCGGTCTGGCAGGCGACCACGATGCCGGTCGGCACGTGGGTGATGCGCACCGCCGACTCGGTCTTGTTGACGTGCTGGCCGCCGGCGCCGGAGGAGCGGTACACGTCGGTCTTGAGGTCGGCCGGGTTGATGTCGATGTCGATGTTGTCGTCCACTTCCGGCGACACGAACACCGAGGTGAAACTGGTGTGGCGGCGGTTGTCCGAGTCGAACGGCGACTTGCGCACCAGCCGGTGCACGCCGGTCTCGGTCTTCAGCCAACCGTAGGCGAAGTCGCCTTCCACGCGCAGCGTGGCCGACTTGATGCCCGCCACTTCGCCGCCGGAGACTTCCATCAGCTCGGTCTTCCAGCCACGCGACTCGCACCAGCGCAGGTACATGCGCAGCAGGATCTCGGCCCAGTCCTGGGCCTCGGTGCCGCCGGCGCCGGCCTGGATGTCGACGAAGGCGTTGCTGGCGTCCATCTGCCCGGAGAACATGCGCTGGAACTCCAGCTTCTCCACGTGCGCCTGGAAGCGCTCGACGTCGGCGCCCACCGCCAGCGCGGTGTCCTCGTCGTTCTCGCTCTCGGCCAGCTCCAGGAACTCCAGCGCCTCGTTCAGCCCGTCGAGCACGCTGGCGATGCCGCCGACGGTCTTCTCCAGGCTGGCGCGTTCGCGGCCCAGGCCCTGGGCGCGCTCGGGGTCGTTCCAGACGTCGGGGCTTTCCAGCTCCCGGGTGACTTCCTCCAGACGCTCCTTCTTGGCGTCGTAGTCAAAGAAACCCCCGAAGCGACAGCACCCGATCGGACAGATCGGCGATGCGGTGGCGGATGGGATTGAGTTCGATCATGGCGGCATTCCGGCAAACAAGACCGCGATTCTAGCAATTCCGGCCGCCGCGCCACAGCGCGCGGCGCCATCGCGCAGGCGGCGCGCGGCGCCGGCTCACTCGGCCGCGGCCGCCTCGCCCTCGCCGGCCGCCGCGCGCAAGGCGGCGCGGTAGCGGCGGCTGCACGGCACGTGGCTGCCGTCGCGCAGGTGCACGCGCGCCTCGCCGGCCTCCAGCGGCTCGATCGAGACCACGCACGCCAGGTTGACCATGTAGCTGCGGTGGATGCGCACGAACCGCGCGGGATCGAGCCTGGCTTCGATCGCCGCCATCGTGCTGCGCAACGGATAGTCGTGGCCGCGCACGCGCAGGTTGACGTAGTTGCCGCAGGCCTGCAGCCATTCGATATCGGCGGCGGCGACCAGGAACTCGCGGCCGAGCTTGCGCACCAGGAAGCGCTCCGGGCGCTCCAGCGACTCCACCGGCGGGCCTTCGTCGGGCGCGCCGAGCAGCGCCGCCTCGCCCTGCCAGCGGCGCAGCAGGAACCGGTACATCTCCACGCACAGCAGCATCGAGGCCAGGCTGCGCACGTCCTTCAGGTACTCGTAGGCCAGGCCCTGCGGCCACGGCCCGAAATCGTAGTGCTCGCCCTGCAGCCGGTACACCACGCTGCGGATCGCGACCATGCCCAGCACGTGCAGCACCGACAGCGCGACGCTGCCCAGCAGATAGGCCGGCAGCCGCCGCCGCCAGTTGTCCCAGTGCAGCGGATAGCGCCGGGTCAGCAACACCAGCAGCGGCACGATCAGCAGGAACACCAGGCCGCTGGACCATTCCCACAAGGCCGGCTCCCAGGCGGCGAAGTGCAGTCCGCTGCGGCGGATGTCCATCAGCACGGTGATGCTGTTGGCGGTGCCGTTGATCAGCGTCAACGCGACCCAGAAACCGATCTCGAAGCTGCGTCGCCATGGCTGGAAACGGGCGTACATGCTGGTCGGCGATTCGGACATGCGGCGCAGTGTAGCCGCAGCGCCGCCCGCCGACGCGGGCCGGTCCGTGCGGATCCGCGCCGCGTGCGCCCCTGCGCCCGCACCGTCTGCTGCGAAGCGCCATGACCAAGCCCGTCTCCCACCGGGAGAGGGGTTGGGGCGAGGGTCCGGCGCGAAGCGACCCGCGGAGATTGAACGCACGCGGGCCTCGCTCCGCCCTCCTGCGGACTTCCCGCCTGCAAGCGGCGCACGCCGCAGCCGCACACGCAACCCCGTGCGCGACCGCGCCACGGCAGTCAACGCACCTCGAACTCGCCGACCAGGATCGTCTCCTTGGCGTCCTTCAGCCGCAGCGTCACCTGCTGGTCGCGCTGCGCGGCGCCACCCCAGCCGGTGCTCAGTTGCAGATGCAAGGTGGTGGCGCCGGTGACCAGCGGCTGGCGGTCGCCGAAGAAGTTCGCTTCCACCTTGTACTTGCCCGGCTTGGCCCGGCGCAGCGAGAACTCCTCCGGCCCGTAGCCGCCGGTGAAATCCTGCGACAGTTGCCCGCCCTGGTAGGTCGAACGGTGCGCGTAATAGCAGCGCTCGCCGTTGGGATCGGTCACCCACAGATCCATGTCGCTGTTGTCGCTGTCCCAGTTCAACACCACGCGCAGGTCCAGCGGCAGGTTGCGCAGCAGGCGCGGATCGACGAACGCGGTCCGCAACGGATGCGGCGACCGCGCCACGATCGCGTTCAACTCGTTCAAGGCGATCAGCGCCACGCCGTCGAAGCGCGGATCCCAGTCGCGCGCGACCACTTCGTACAACTGCTCGATCGCGGCCTGCGCATCGCCGCGCGCGGCATAGGCCAGGCCCAGGTCGCGGAAGCTCTGCGGCTCCTCCTCGCCCAGCCGCAGCACCTGTTCGAATACCGGCACCGCCAGGTCTGCCCTGCCCGCCTGCAGCAGGCGGTAGCCGAGCACGCGCAACACGTGGCGATTCTCCAACTGCAGTTCGGCCAGGTTGGACAGCACGCGCAACGCCAGTTCCGGCTGGCCGCGCTCGAACAGCACGTCGGCCACGTCCAGATAGAACGCCACGCTGCCCGCATGCGCGGCGCGCTCGCCCAGGTACAGCGGGTAGACCGCGTCCGGCGCGGCGGCGCGCAGGCGCCGGGCATAGGGCGAATCCGGCTGCCAGGGCTGCAATGCCAGGGAAATCGTGGTGGGGGCGGACGCGCCGGCAGACGCATCGGCGTTGGCCGCGACCGCGCCAGTGACGCTGACCCTTTCCAGTTCAGTGGACTCCGCCGGCATCGGCGCAACGGGTGCAGGCGGTGGCGCCATCGCCATCGCCGGTGCGGGCTGCGCAACGCCGTCCCGCTCCCGACGGGCGTCGCCCTCCCCGCGTTGTGGCTTGGGCTGCGGCGGCGCGCCCTTCGGGAACGAGCGCTGCCACCAGGCGACGCGCTGCGCGAAATCCGCCGCGACGCGGTCGATGCGCTGCGTGCGCTGCGCGTCCTGCTCCTGCCGGTGTTGCGCCTGCGCGCGTGCCACCGCCTCGCGCAGCGCCGGCGGCGGCGCGATGTCGTAGCGCACGTAGTCGTCCACGTTTTCCAGCACCAGCAGCGAGGTGTCGGCGCTGACCAGGCCGAAGCGGCTGGCCAATTGCTGGCGGCGCGCGGCGTCGCCGAGCGGATCGGCGGCCAGGCGGCGCAACATGGCCCGCGCCCAGGCACCGGGCACCAGATCGCCCGGCACCGCGCTGGCGTCGCGCAACGGCAGACGCAGGCGGCGCGTGCTGGCGGCGGTGGCGATCTCCAGTTGCAGCGTCGCATCGTCCGCGAGCAGGCGCCCGGCGATGCGCAGGTAACCATCGTCGGCATAGCGCGAATCGGCGACCAGATCGGCGACGCCCTCGCCCTGCAACGTCACCAGTTCGCCGCCACGCTGCAGCAGCCGTTCGCTGGCCTGCTGCACGCCCTGCACGCCCTGCACCTCGATCAAACGGCCGCCACGCGCTTCCGCCGACGCCGCCAGGCGTGCCGTATCGGCATGGGCACCGGCCGAGGCGACCGCATACAGGCGCTGGCCCGGCGCCAGCGTCGGCAGGGCTTGCGCGCCATAGTTGCCCAGGCCATCGCTGAACAACAGATACTCCTGCACCTCCGCCGCCGGCCGCCAATCGCCCAAGGCGCTGGCGCCGTCCGGCTGCAGCCCCTGCAGCGTCGCCTGCAACGCGCTCCAGTCGCCGGCGCGCACCTGGAACCGGCGCGGCGCCTCGGCATGGTCGCGCAGCACGATCAGATCGACCTGCGCGTCGCCCAGCGCGGCGAAATAGCGCTGCAACAAGGCCAGTTCCGCGGGAATGTCGCGCTGCCGCGCCGAACCCGACGCATCCCACAGCAGGCCGATGCGCCGCGGCAACGGGCGTGCGCCGTGCAGGTCGGCGATCGGCAGCAGCGCCTGGAAATAGCGCTGGCCGTCGTGGCTGCCGACCGCGACGCGCGGATCGCTGCTCGCGCGCAAGGACAGCGCCAGTTCCTTGGGCAGTTGCGCTGGCGTGCCCGACCACACTGCCGCATGTCCCTCGGGCGACGGCAGCAGGCGCAGGCCGGCAGGCAACGCCGCGGCGTCCACCGGTGCCGCCTGCGTGCTCAACTCCAGGCGCAGCGTCCGGGCGCTTGCCGCGTACCCCAGCGGCAGCCGCCACTGCCAACCGGCGGCGGTGCGCGGCAGCGACTCGCGATAGACCAGGCGCACGCGGCGGCTGCCGTGCGCGGGAATCGGATAGAGCCGCAGTTGGAACTGATTGCCGGCGGTCTGCTCGACCAGGCCCGGGTCCACGCCGCGCCGCTCGATCGCCTCGAACACCTGCCGCCCGCGCGCCTTCGGTACCGGGACCGCGTCGCGCATTTGCCCGTCGATGTCCAAGGCGAATCCGCTGATCTGCTGGCCATCGCGCAGCGGGAACGAAAGCTGCCCTTCCAGCAGCCGCGCATTGGGGTTGAAGAACTCCAGCTCCACCGTGGTCTCGGCCAGGCCGGCCGCGGCGTGCGCGCTCACCGTCGCCGAGCGCAGTTCGACCGGGCGTTGGCCCTGGTCGGTCTTCAGCAGCGGGGCGAGGAGCTGCCGCTGCGGCGCGGTCTGGGCCAAGGCCGGCGCGACGGTGGCCGACAACAGCGAGAACAACAGCAAGCACAGGCCTTTGCGCGCGATGGACGACATGGATCACTCCTTGATGGGACGGTACGGCTTGAACGTCCGGTGCGGCGCTGCGGGGTTATGCAGAATCTTCGCGCAGTGTGCTCGGGTCGCTGCGTCTTGCAGCGATGCGGCTGATCCTATCGTCATCCAAGCCGTCTCCGGGACAGAGGGACTGGCGACTCCCTTCTCCCACCGGGACCATGGCCCCCTTTTTCGGGGGGAAGGTGGCGCGCAGCGCGGGATGAGGGTACGGGCGCCGCCTCGTGTACCCAATGTTGCGAGCCGCTTTCGCGCCGTACCCTCGCCCCAACCGCTCTCCCGTGGGGGGAAGGGCTATGCGCTCTTGGCCATTCCCTTCTCCCATCGGGAGAAGGTGCTCCGAAGGGGCGGATGAGGGTTCGGGCGCAGCCTCGTGCACTCAACTCCACGAGTCGCCTTCGCGCCGCACCCTCACCCCAACCCCTCTCCCGAGGGGAGAGGGGCGAAGGACGCAGGATCAGCCCGCCACGCTCCGGCAATGCTCCACCACCAGTTGCACCGCCTCGCCGCCACGGTAGTCGTCGGCGACCAGGCGGTAGGCGATGTGCACGCGGCGGCCGGGTTCGTCGCCGCGCCAGCCGTTGAAGTGGATCGCGTTCAGCGGCGCGTGGCGGCCGGCGCAGCGCAGGCTCAGCTTGAGGTGGCGCTCCTTCAGCACCCGCCACTGCACGACCTCGAATTCGCCGTCGAACAGCGGCTCGGGGAAGCCCTGCCCCCAGGGTCCGGCCAGGCGCAGGGCTTCGGCATGGCGATGGTCCAGCTCGTGCGGGTCCAGTGCGCCGTCGCTGAGCAGTTCGGCCTGCAGCAGGCTCGCGTCCAGGCTGGCCAGCGCATGCTCGCGGAACAACTGCTCGAACTCGGCCAGCGCATCCTGGCGCAGGCTCAGGCCGGCGGCCATCGCATGGCCGCCGAACTTGTCCATCAGCCCGGGGTGGCGCGCGTCCACCGCGGCCATCGCATCGCGAATGTGAAAGCCGGGAATCGAGCGCGCCGAGCCGCGCAGCAGCGCACTGCCCGGCTCGGCCGGGGCGAAGGCGATCACCGGCCGGTGCAATCGGTCCTTGAGCTTGGAGGCGACCAGGCCGATCACGCCCGGGTGCCAGTCGGCATCGAACAGGCACATCGCCACCGGTGGCTGCTCGGGCGCGGCCAGCAACGCCCGCGCCACGCTGGCCTCGGCCTCGTCGGTCATCTGCTGCTGCACCGCGCGGCGCTCGGCGTTGATCTCCTCCAGCGTCGCGGCGATCTCCCGCGCCTGTTGCGGGTCTTCGCACAGCAACAGCTCGATGCCCAGGGCCATGTCCTCGAGCCGGCCGGCCGCGTTGAGCCGCGGCGCCAGCGCGAAGCCGATGTCGCTGGCGCTGAGCCGGGCCGGATCGCGGCCGCTGGCGGCGATCAACGCGCGCAGGCCGACACAGCCGTCGCCACGCTGCAGCCGGCGCAGTCCGGCCGCGACCAGCGCGCGGTTGTTGGCGTCCAGCGGCACCAGGTCGGCGACGGTGCCGACCGCGACCAGGTCCAGCAACACGGTCAGGTCCGGCATCTGCGCGGGGAACGCGCCGCGCGCGCGCAGATGCCGGCGCAAGGCCAGCAGCACGTAGAAGATCACGCCGACGCCGGCCAGCGCCTTGCTCGGGAACGCATCGCCGACCTGATTCGGATCGACGATGGCGTCGGCCGGCGGCAACGCGCTGCCCGGCAGGTGGTGGTCGGTGACCAGTACCTGCCAGCCCAGCGCCTTGGCCGCGGCCACGCCGGCATGGCAGGCGATGCCGTGGTCGACCGTGACCAGCAGGTCCGGCCGCAACGGCGCCAGTTCCGCGACCAGCGCAGGCGACAAGCCATAGCCATGGACCATGCGGTTGGGCACCGCGTGCAACACCTGCGCGGCACCGAGCAGGCGCAGCCCGCGCACCGCCACCGCGCAGGCGGTGGCGCCATCGCAGTCGAAGTCGCCGACCACCAGGATGCGCTTGCCGGCGGCGATCGCCTCGGCCAGCAGCGCGACCGCCGCCTCGATGCCGCGCAACGCGTCCGGCGGCAGCAGTTGCGCCAGCTTCGGTTGCGCCAGGGTGGCGTCGTGGGCGCCGCGCGCGGTGTAGATGCGGCGCAGCAGCGGCAGCACCGTGTCCGCCCACGGCCCGCCATCGGCGGCCGGCCGGCGGGTGATGCGCAACGCCGGGCTCATGCGTCCAGGCGCGACAACGGCCGCCGCCAGAACCGCCAGCGCTGGCCGCGATCGATGCGGAAGCGCACGCCGTCCTCGAAATCCAGCAGCAGTTGTTGCAGTTCGCCGCGCTGCAGCGCCTCCAGTAGCGGCAGCATCACTTCGCCGACGAACTGCTCGGGCGCGCGCAACTGGCGCAGGTCGACCAGCGCGTCCACGCGCGGCGCCTGTTCGGCATCGATCCCGGCCGCCAGCACCAGCGCGCGCAGCAGCGGCTCGCGGCTGCGCACCTGCGCATGCGCGGTGCTCACCGTGGCCGGCAGCGTGCCGCCGCCCCAGAACCACAGCGAATTGATCGCCGGTTGCCCGCGCGCCACGCGTTCGCGGTTCCAGGGGTGCTGGTGCAGCACGACCTGGGTTTCGGTCAACAGCGCCCGCCAGCGGCGCGCGTCCTCGCCCTGCGGCAGATGGTCGAACAGGTCGGCACCGAGCACCTGCGCCGGCGCGGCGAACTCGGGCAGCACGCTGTCCGGCGCCAGGCGCAGATACCAGCGCGCCGGGTCGCTCGCCTCCAGCACCAGGCCGGTCTCGGCGAACACCTCCTGCAACGCCGGCAGCAGCGCGGCCAGGTCGATGGCGTCGATGGCGAGCATGTCACCGTGCGCCATCAGCCGCGCGCCCTGCATGTCCGGCACCACATAGGCCGGATCGGCGCGCAGCCAGACGGCGTCGCCGGCGTCGCCGACGTCGAGTTGCCGGGTCAGCGCGGCAACCGGCCAGGTGCCCGGCGGCAGCGCGAAATGGCGGCGCAGCTGCGCTTCGCCACCGGGTTCGGCGCGTTCGCGCTCGGCGCGACCGAGCGCCCGCGCCACCTCGCCGCTCAGCGCCGGACCGGCCAGGCGGGCCCGCGCCGGCAACAGCAAGGTCGCGACGGCCACGGCGTCAGCCGATGTATTCGACGCTGACGATCTCGTACTCGCGGCGGCCGGCCGGGGCGTCGATGCTGACGCTGTCGCCTTCCAGCTTGCCGATCAACGCACGCGCCAGCGGCGAGGAGATCGCGATCAGGCCCAGCTTGATGTCCGCTTCCAGGTCGCCGACCAACTGGTAGCGCTTCTCTTCGTCGGTCTCGACGTCGGCCAGCGTCACGGTGGCGCCGAACACCACCTTGCTGCCGACCGCCAACTTGCTGATGTCGATGACCTCGGCGTGCGACAGCTCGCTCTCCAGTTGCTTGATGCGGCCTTCGATGAAGCCCTGCTGCTCGCGCGCGGCGTGGTATTCGGCGTTCTCCTTCAGGTCGCCGTGCGCGCGCGCCTCGGCGATCGCGGCGATGACTTCCGGGCGCTTGACCGACTTCAACTGGTCCAGTTCCTCGCGCAGACGCTGCGCGCCTTGCATGGTGATCGGGGCTCTCATGCTTCCAACTCCTTGTGCAGTTCCTGCAGCGCCCAGACCGGACCGGTGCCGCGGAATTCCAATGAATGCACCAGCGCGCGCGCGCCGGCGACGGTGGTCGAATAGGTCACGCGCTGCTGCAGGGCTTCGCGCCGGATCGAGAACGAGTCGGAGATCGCCGCCCGGCCCTCGGTGGTGTTGACGATATACACGATTTCGCCGTTCTTGATCAGGTCGACGATGTGCGGGCGGCCCTCGGCCACCTTGTTGATCTGGTCGCACTGCAGGCCGTGCTGGCGCAGCCACGCGCAGGTGCCGCTGGTCGCCACCAGGGTGTGGCCGCGCTCGACCAGCGCCTGCGCCACCGGCAACACGCGCTGCTTGTCCGGATCGCGCACCGACAGGAACGCCTTGCCCAGCGGCGGCGCCTTGATCCCGCCGGCTTCCTGCGCGCGCGCGAACGCGGCGCCGAAGCTGCGGCCCACGCCCATCACCTCGCCGGTGGAGCGCATCTCCGGGCCGAGGATCGGGTCCACGCCCTGGAACTTGGCGAACGGGAAGATCGCTTCCTTCACCGAGTAGTAGTCGGGCACGATCTCCTTCAGCGCGCCCTGCTCGGCCAGGGTCTTGCCGGCCATGCAGCGCGCGGCGATCTTGGCCAGCGCCATGCCGGTGGCCTTGGACACGAACGGCACCGTGCGCGAGGCGCGCGGGTTCACTTCCAGCAGGAACACGATGTCGTCGCCGGCCTCGTCCACCTGCACCGCGAACTGGGTGTTCATCAGCCCGACCACGTTCAGGCCCTTGGCCAGCATCACCACCTGGCGGCGCAGTTCGGCCTGGGTCTTGGCCGACAGCGAATACGGCGGCAGCGAGCACGAGGAGTCGCCCGAATGCACGCCGGCTTCCTCGATGTGCTCCATCACTCCGCCGATCAGCACCTGGCCGTCCTTGTCGGCAATGATGTCCACGTCCACTTCCACCGCGTTGTCGAGGAAGCGGTCGAGCAGCACCGGCGAGTCGTTGGAGACCTTGACCGCGTCGCGCACGTAGCGCGCCAGGTCCGATTCGCCGTAGACGATCTCCATCGCGCGGCCGCCGAGCACGTAGCTCGGGCGCACCACCAGCGGATAGCCGATCTCGCGCGCCAGCACCAGCGCTTCCTCGGCATTGCGCGCGATGCGGTTCGGCGGCTGCTTCAGGCCCAGCGTGTCGACCAGCTGCTGGAAGCGCTCGCGGTCCTCGGCCAGGTCGATCGAGTCCGGGCTGGTGCCGATCACCGGCACGCCGTTGGCTTCCAGCGCGCGCGCCAGCTTCAGCGGGGTCTGCCCGCCGTACTGCACGATCACGCCCTTGGGCTGCTCCAGCTCGACGATCTCCAGCACGTCTTCCAGGGTCAGCGGCTCGAAGTACAGGCGGTCGGAGGTGTCGTAGTCGGTGGACACGGTCTCCGGGTTGCAGTTGACCATGATGGTTTCGTAGCCATCCTCGCGCAGGGCGAGCGCCGCGTGCACGCAGCAGTAGTCGAACTCGATGCCCTGGCCGATGCGGTTGGGGCCGCCGCCGAGGATCATGATCTTGTCGCGGTTGCTGGGCTTGGCCTCGCACTCGTCCTCGTAGGTCGAATACAGGTAGGCGGTGTCGGTGGCGAATTCGGCCGCGCACGAGTCCACCCGCTTGTACACCGGGCGCACCTTGTGCGCGCGGCGCAGCGCACGCACCGCCGCCTCGTTGGTGCCGGTCAACTGCGCCAGTCGCGCGTCGGAGAAGCCGGCGCGCTTGAGCGTGCGCAGGCGCGCGGCGTCCAGCGAACCCAGGCCGTCGGCGGCCAGCTGCTTTTCCTGCGCGACCAGGTCCTCGATCTGGTCCAGGAACCACGGATCGATGAAAGACAGCGCATGCACCTGCTCCACGCTCAGGCCGGCGCGGAACGCATCGGCCACGTAGAACAGCCGCTCCGGGCCGGGCGCCTTCAGCTCGCGCTTGAGCGCGGCCATGTCGTCCTCGCTGCCCAGGTCCAGCCCGGTCGGGTCGAGCCCGATCTTGCCGGTCTCCAGGCCGCGCAGCGCCTTCTGCAGCGATTCGGAGAAGGTGCGGCCCATCGCCATCACCTCGCCCACCGACTTCATCTGCGTGGTCAGGCGCGCGTCGGCCTGCGGGAACTTCTCGAACGCGAAGCGCGGGATCTTGGTGACCACGTAGTCGATCGACGGCTCGAACGAGGCCGGGGTCAGGCCGCCGGTGATCTCGTTCTTCAGTTCGTCCAGGGTGTAGCCGACCGCCAGCTTGGCCGCGACCTTGGCGATCGGGAAGCCGGTGGCCTTGGAGGCCAGCGCCGAGGAGCGCGACACGCGCGGGTTCATCTCGATCACCACCACGCGGCCGGTCTGCGCATTGATGCCGAACTGCACGTTGGAGCCGCCGGTGTCCACGCCAATCTTGCGCAGCACCGCGATCGAGGCGTCGCGCAGGCGCTGGTATTCCTTGTCGGTCAGGGTCTGCGCCGGGGCCACGGTGATCGAGTCGCCGGTGTGCACGCCCATCGGGTCCAGGTTCTCGATCGAGCAGACGATGATGCAGTTGTCCGCGGTGTCGCGGACCACTTCCATCTCGAATTCCTTCCAGCCCAGCACCGACTCCTCGACCAGTACTTCGCTGGTCGGCGACAGTTCCAGGCCGCGGGTCACGATCTCGATCAGTTCTTCGCGGTTGTAGGCGATGCCGCCGCCGCTGCCGCCGAGAGTGAAGCTGGGGCGGATGATGGTCGGATAGCCGACCCGGGTCTGGATCTCCAGCGCTTCCTCGAGGGTATGCGCCACCGCCGCCTTCGGGCATTCCAGGCCGATCTCGCCCATCGCCACGCGGAACAGCTCGCGGTCCTCGGCCATCATGATCGCTTCGCGCTTGGCGCCGATCAGCTCCACGCCGTACTTTTCCAGCACGCCGTGGTCGGCCAGGTCCAGCGCGCAGTTCAGCGCGGTCTGCCCGCCCATGGTCGGCAGCAGCGCATCGGGCTTTTCCTTGGCGATGATCTTCTCGACCGTCTGCCAGTTGATCGGCTCGATGTACACGGCGTCGGCCATGTTCGGGTCGGTCATGATCGTGGCCGGGTTGCTGTTGACCAGCACCACGCGGTAGCCCTCGTCGCGCAGCGCCTTGCACGCCTGCGCGCCGGAGTAGTCGAACTCGCAGGCCTGGCCGATGACGATCGGGCCGGCGCCGATGATGAGGATGGTCTTGAGCTCGGTGCGCTTGGGCATTTTCTTCTTCAGGCCTTCATAAGTTTTTGAATCGTCTCGATATCCCCATCTTTGCTTAGGATTTCGAGTTCATTGATTTCCGCGCAGACGCAGTGGAACACGTCGAACTGGCGCTTATTCAGCTTTACATTGGTCTGGCGGGCCTTCCGGAACACTTCCGCAGCACGTATGGCCTCCCGCCCACGCACCTCGAATTCCTTCATGTCGTTGAGGATGGCGTTTACCTCCTCGACATCCGCCTCATCCATACCGCGCAGCACTTCATATCGAATCAGCGGGGAGATCGCGATTTTCACATCTGGATCAGCGACCAGCGCCTCGAACGTTGACCGCGAGGCTTCGTGAGCCGCATTGCCCTCCTCCCTGTCCAGTGCCCCGATCAGGAGGTTGGCATCCAGCAGTACCAGACGGGTCATGCTTGCTCTCCACCCTGCCGATCACGACGCTGCTTGATCAGTTCCAGCAGTGCACGTTTGGTCGCGGACTGGTCTTCGCTCACTAGCGCAGCGCGCTTGAGTGCATTGAGATCGACCCCAAAGGTCTCTTCAAGCACATCCGCAAATGCTTTCATGTTGGGCGAGTCGATAACAGAAGACCTGACCACTCCATCTGCCTTGTCGCGCTCAAGCAAATAGGCCTCCCCTTGCTCAAGCTGCGTCAACACCAGCGGAGAGTGGGTACTGATGAAAAAATGGGTGTTAGGGAATAGCGTCTTCAAATGTCTGACGATACTGACCTGCCAGCCAACGTGAAGATGACTTTCGATCTCGTCGATCAGCACCACGCCCGGCAGGTTCTGCAGATCCTTGGAATTGCTGAAACCGGCATATCCGGAGATGATCGCTTGAAAAAGCTTTAACACCGAGGCAAAACCCGAACTGAGTTCACCCAGCTCGATCATTCGGCCTTCAATACTCAGGTAAACACGCTGTGAGCCGTCAATCTGCAGGCGCTCAGCATCAACACGCTGATCGATGCGATGCAACAGCCCTAACACCGACTCGATCTCGTTACGCAGGTTGTCTTTTTCCACCTGAAAAGGGTTGACCGACTGCGCACGCTGTATGAACCACACGCGGATGTCCGCATCCATGCCGGCAGAGCGCAACGAGCCTCCCAACCACTCCTGCACCAATACTTCAAAATGCTTGGCCCTACGTTCCTCGAAGTTTCCCAGTGCCGCAATGGATTTTGGCTGGATTCCCAACGACGAACGCCCACCGGCCCCGATGTAGATCAAGGGACGCGAGTGACGCACAGCCTGTGAGGCAACATTTCTTGCGTGGACGTGCTGCTGCGAAGGCTTATCGAGATACTGTACATCGTCGATAAGGATTTTGGATGCGGGCATGCATTTTTCTGGCTCGACACCCCGATCACCTTTAACCCGCAAGAACTCCTCATTGGTGAACAGCAATGCACCATAGATGGCCTCTAACGACTTCGTCTTGCCGACGCCGTTGACACCAAAAAGCACGCGTGCCCGGCTGGCTGCGTCGAACCGCAGTTCAACCTTGCCAACTCCCTTCAAACCTTCGATGTCGATGCGATCAAGCATTGGGGTCTCCACTATGCCGACGTTACGCCATGCAATCATCAGGGCGAGCACATGGCCCGGCGACGGGCTTCAAGCTTTCGCTTCAGCCATCAGGTCCACGAACCGATCGAACAATGGCGCCACATCGCGCGGCCCCGGCGAGGCTTCCGGGTGGCCCTGGAAGCTGAAGGCCGGCGCGTCGGTCAGTTCGATGCCCTGGTTGGTGCCGTCGAACAGCGAGCGGTGGGTGACGCGGACGTTGCCCGGCAGCGTGGCCTCATCGACCGCGAAGCCGTGGTTCTGCGAGGTGATCATCACCCGGCCGCTGTCCAGGTCCTGCACCGGGTGATTGGCGCCGTGATGGCCATGGCCCATCTTCAGCGTCTGCGCGCCGGCGGCCAGCGCCAGCAACTGGTGGCCGAGGCAGATGCCGAAAGTCGGGATCTTCCTGGACACGAACTCCTTGATCGCGGCGATCGCGTAGTCGCACGGCGCCGGATCGCCCGGACCGTTGGAAAGGAACACGCCGTCCGGCCGCATCGCCAGCACGTCCGCGGCCGGCGTCTGCGCCGGCACCACGGTGACCTCGCAGCCGCGCTCGGCGAGCATGCGCAGGATGTTGAGCTTCACCCCGTAGTCGTAGGCGACGACCTTGTAGCGGGGTGTGGCCTGGGCGAAGGCGTTGCTGTTGAGGTCGAGCTGGCCGTCGCGCCACGGATAGGCCTTGTCGGTGGAGACGACCTTGGCCAGGTCCATGCCCTTGAGTCCGGGAAACTTGCGCGCCGCCTCCAACGCGGTGTCCACGTCGACCTCGCCGGCCATCAGCGCGCCGTTCTGGGCGCCCTTCTCGCGCAGGATGCGGGTCAGCTTGCGGGTGTCGATGCCGGCGATGGCGACCACGCCGCGCTGCATCAGCCAGTCCGGCAGCGCCACCTGGTTGCGCCAGTTGCTGGGGCGGCGCGGCACGTCGCGCACGATCAGGCCGGCCGACCAGACCTGGGCGGCCTCGTCGTCCTGGTCGGTGCAACCGGTGTTGCCGATATGGGGATACGTCAGGGTGACCAATTGGCGGGCGTAGGACGGATCGGTCACGATCTCCTGGTAGCCGGTCATCGCGGTGTTGAACACCACTTCGCCGACGGACAGGCCAGTGGCGCCTACGGATTCGCCCTCGAACACGGTGCCGTCTTCAAGGACAAGGATTGCGGGTTGAGTCACGGGGTTCGCCTTGGGGAGAGAGGAACCCTGCCCCACCAACTTGCAGGCTGCAAGAAACCGCGAACTCGGCGCTTCTCCGGGTCCGTGGCGATGGGTAACAGGCGAGCGAGAATTGTACCGGCGCGGACCTGTCCGCGCCAGACGTTTGTGTGAAAGCGCCGTTCAGCCGAGCAGATCGCGCAGCCGGTAGGCGCCGGGCGCGCGGCCCGGCAGACGCGCGGCGGCATGCAGCGCGCCGCGGGCGAAGATGTCGCGGTTGCTGGCGCGGTGCACCAGTTCCACCCGCTCGCCGAGCCCGGCGAACTGCACCAGGTGCTCGCCGACGATGTCGCCGGCGCGCAGGCTGGCATAGCGCGGCTGCGCCCCGCCCTGCGCGGCGGCCTCGCCCAGGGTCAGCGCGGTGCCGGAGGGCGCGTCCTGCTTGTGCACGTGGTGCGACTCGACGATGTCGCAGTCCCAGCCCGGCAGCGCCGCGGCGGCGCGTTCCACCAGATCGTTCAGCACCGCCACGCCGAGGCTGAAGTTGGACGCCCAGATCAGCGGGATGCGCGTCGCCGCGTCGGCCAGCGCCTGGCGCTGCGCGGCATCCAGGCCGGTGGTGCCGGACACCAGCGCCGCGCCGCGCGCCACGCACAGCGCCAGCACCGGATCGAAGCCCTGCGGCAGGCTGAAATCGACCGCCACGTCGAACGCCGGCGCACCGTTCAGCTCGGCCGCGGCGAAGTACGGCACCCCGTCGACGACCCGCTGCGACGGCGCCCGCCGGATCACCGCGGCTGCCACCTGCAGCGCCGGGTCCTGCGCGGCCAGCCGCAACAGCGCCTGGCCCATGCGGCCGGATGCGCCATGAATCAACACACGTACGGGAGAAATGGTCATCGCCACAAGGTAGCGGTTTGTCGCGATCCGCGACAGGGGTGCGGCGCTGCGGCGTCGGCCGGCGACGGAGGCGGTTCGAGCGTTGATGGCATTGGGCACCGGAGGTCTGGCGTGTCGTTCGTCGCGACTGAAGGGCACCTCTAATACCCCCCCAAAGCTTGTCGATCGCGCCCAGCCTGCAGGTTCCGGCATTGAGGCATTCGGGATGTCCTGACGTGGCAAAGGCCGAATTGGCGATGGGACTCGGTGGCGTTGCGGCCGGGTTTCCCATGGATACCTTGGCGCCATAGCCACTTCGTCCTCCTGTCGCGGCTGAAGCCGCTCCTACAACGGCGCGCGGTGCCCCTGTAGGAGCGGCTTCAGCCGCGACAGGAAAACGACACGCCAGCGACACGCGCAGCGTGCAGCTTCCGGACTGAGGTTATTGGAGGTGCCATGAAGTCGCTCCCACAGGGACTTGCGGCAACGGGCTGATGCGCTGCGGGGGCTCAGCTCCGACACATCCGGCGCCGGAAGATCCGCCGCTTCGTTTGTCGCGGCTGAAGCCGCTCCTACAGGGGCTTGCGGACAGCAGCCCGGGTGCACCGGGGAGGCTGCAGTCCCGACTTCAACGCTGCAAGATCCACGGTTCGACTGGTCGCTACCGCTGGTCCTGCAGGCACGCGCCCTATTCTGCCGCGGGCTGCCCCAGCAGCCGCTTGTCCCAGCACTCGACTTCGCGCTGGGCCAGGCGCCGCTCGAACAGCGCGCGCCAGTTCGGCACCAGCGGCAACTCCAGCACCTGCTCCAGTTGCGCCAGGTCCACCTCGCGCCGATACAGCAGTTGGATCAGGCGGGCCAGCGACCAGCCCGGATACGGCCGCTCCAGCAGGACCAGCCGCTCGCCGGCGGCGACCTCGCCCGGCTGCAGCACGCGGTAATACCAGCCGGTGCGCCCGCTTTCCTGCACGCGCCGCGCCAGCGCGGCCACGCCGAAGCGGTCGGACAACTTCCAGCACGGCTGCCGCGATTGCGAGACCTCGACCAGCGCCGTGCCCAGCCGCAGCCGGTCGCCCAGGCACAGGTCGGCCTCGGTGGCGCCGAGCGTGCTGAGGTTCTCGCCGAACGCGCCCGGCGCCTCCAGCAAGGCGTGCGCGCCCAGCTCCTGGCGCCAGGCCGCGTAGTGGTCGCGCGGGTAGTGGTGCAGCGCCTTGTCCGGGCCGCCGTGCACGCGGCGGTCGCCTTGTTCGTCCAGTTCCAGGCCTTCGATCCCGATCCGCAACCGGCCTGGCAACGGCCGCTTGTCGATCGCGCTGCGGCTGCCGGGCCGGGTGAAGGCCTGCGCGCGGCCGACCAGCACCGCCTCCACCCCCAGATCCAATGCCGCAACCGAGTTCATGCGCAGATGTCCGCGTGCCGGATCAGGCGGCCGCGCCGCGATGCGCGGCGATTTCGGCCTGCAGCAGTTCGCCGAGGACGCGCACGCCGGTCTCGATACGCGCTTCCGGCACGGTCACGAACGACAGCCGCAAGGTGTTGCGCTGCGGCGCGACCGCGAAGAACGGCGCACCCGGCACGAAGGCCACGTTGCGCTCGATCGCCTTGGCCAGCAGCGCGCCGCCGTCCATGCCCGCCGGCAATTCGACCCAGATGAACATGCCGCCGGCCGGGCGGTTCCAGCGCACCTGCGACGGGAAGTACTTGCCGAGCGCGTCGAGCATCTGCTGGCAGCGGCTCGCGTACAGGCTGCGGATGCCGGGGATGTGCGCGTCCAGGAAGCCGTCCTGCACCGCCTCGTAGACGATGCGCTGGCTGAACGACGGCGTATGCAGGTCCGCCGCCTGCTTGGCCTGCACCAGCTTGGCGTGCACCGCCTCCGGGGCGACCACGAAGCCCAGGCGCAGGCCCGGCGCCAGCACCTTGGAGAACGAGCCCATGTAGATCCCGCCCTGCGGGTGCATCGACAGCAGGCTCGGCAGCGTGTCGCCGCTGTAGCACAGCTCGCCGTAGGGATCGTCCTCGACGATCGGCACGCCGGCCTCGGCGGCGCGCGCGACCAGCGCCTGGCGCCGGTGCAGCGGCAGGCGCCGCCCGGTCGGATTCTGGAAGTTCGGCAGCACGTACATGAAGCGCGCGCCGGCCAGTTGCGCATCGTCCAGCGCGTCCACCACCACGCCATCGTCGTCCGACTGCATCGCCGCGAACGCCGGCTGGAACAGCGAGAACGCCTGCAGCGCGCCGAGATAGCTCGGCGTTTCCACCAGCACCTTGCTGCCTTCGTCGATGAACACCTTGCCGAGCAGGTCCAGGCCCTGCTGCGAGCCGGTGGTGATCAGCACCTGGCTGGGCCGGATGCTGGCGCCGTCGCGGCTCAGCCGCGCGGCCACCCATTCGCGCAACGGCAGATAGCCTTCGGTCGGGCCGTATTGCAGCGCCGCCTGCGGCGCCTCGCGCAGTACCTTGTCGCAGGCGTACTGCATGCGCGCGATCGGAAACGTGTCCGGCGAAGGCAGCCCGCCGGCGAAGGAAATCACCTCCGGGCGTTCGGTGACCTTGAGGATTTCGCGAATCGCCGAACTGGTCAGCGCCTGCGCACGGCGGGAGAACTGGAATGGGCTGGTCATCGGCATAGGATAGTCGGCGCCATCGCGGCGCGCATGTGCAGCGCACAAGTGCGCAGGAAGGCAACGTGGCGCGACCAGGATGGGTGCCGTCTTGCCGCGCCGTGATTGCGCGTGCTGCCGCGAGGAAGTGGATGTTGGTCCACGGGCGCGCATCGCGGCCCTTCTGGCCGGATCTGGCCGAATGCGGCTAGCGCCGTGACGCCAGACAGGCCGTTGGGTCAAGCAGCGCTACGCCGCGCGCCTGTCGGACCAACCCGGCGCAGACAGAGCGTGGCGATACGCCTCAGTGGCCGCGCGGCGGCGTCGGCCCGCAACTGTCGCAGCCGCCGCAGGCGCCGGCGCCGCCGCTGGCCGGCGGGGCGATGCGCCGGCCCAGCGCCTGCAGCCAGGCCGCCCGGCCCGGCCGAAGCAGGCGCAGCGCCAGCGCGCCGCGCAGCTTGCGCGCAGTGCCTGGAAATTGCTTCTTCAGCACCACCCACACACTGACCAGCACCGCCAGCGCGATCACCAGGTACTGCAGCCACAGCGACATGGACGCGGACATGGCTCAGCCGGCTCCCAGCGCCACCGCGACCTGGTAGGTGACCAGCGAGGCCAGATACGCCAGCGCGAACAGGTAGAACGCGGCGAAGCTCATCTGCTTCCAGGAATTGGTCTCGCGCTTGATCGTGGCCAGGGTGGAAAGGCACATCGGCGCGTAGATGTACCAGACCAGCAGCGACAGTGCGGTGGCCAGCGACCAGCCATCGCTGATCAGCGGCGACAACCCCTGCGCTGCGGCATCTTCGTCGGCCGCCGACAGCGCATAGACCGTCGCCAGCGACGACACCGCCAACTCGCGCGCGGCCAGGCCGGGGATCAGCGCGATGCAGATCTGCCAGTTGAAGCCCAGCGGCGAAAACACCGCGGTCATGGCGTGGCCGATGCGGCCGGCGAAGCTGTAATCGATCGCCGGCAAGGTGGCGTCGGCCGGCGCCGCCGGGAACGACAGCAGGAACCACAGCAGGATGGTCAGCGCCAGGATGATGCCGCCGACGCGCTTGAGGAAGATCGCCGCGCGCTCCCACAGGCCCAGCGCCAGGTCGCGCAGGTGCGGCACGCGGTAGGACGGCAGCTCCAGCAGCAGCGGATGCTCGCCCTTGTCGCGGCGCCACTTCTTCATCGTCCACGACACCACCAGCGCACTGGCGATGGCGGCGAAGTACAGCCCGAACAGCACCATCCCCTGCTGGTTGAACACGCCCCACACCTGCTTCTGCGGGATGAATGCGCCGATCAGCAGCGCATACACCGGCAGCCGCGCCGAACAGGTCATCAGCGGCGCCACCAGGATGGTCGCCAGGCGGTCGCGCGGGTCCTGGATGCTGCGCGTGGACATGATCCCGGGCACCGCGCAGGCGAAGCTGGACAGCAGTGGGATGAACGAGCGCCCGGATAGCCCGGCCGCGGCCATCATGCGGTCGAGCAGGAACGCCGCGCGCGGCAGATAGCCGGATTCCTCCAGCGCAAGAATGAAGGCGAACAGGATCAGGATCTGCGGCAGGAAGACCACCACCCTGCCGAGGCCGGCGATGATGCCGTCCACCAGCAGGCTGTTCAGCGGCCCCTGCGGCAGGGTGCTGCCGACCCAGGCGCCTAACGCCGTGGTGCCGGCGTCGATCAGCTCCATCAGCGGCGTCGCCCAGGCGTACACCGCCTGGAAGATCAGGAACATCACCACCGCCAGGGTCAGCAGGCCGGCGACCGGGTGCAACAGCCAGCGATCCAGCGCATCGTCGATGCGCGAGGTGCGGGTCGGCATCGATACCGCCGTCGCGAGAATGGCGCGCACCTGCTGGTGGTAGTCGCCCTGCCCCTCGCTCGGCGCCACCGCCGGCGGCAGTGTCGGCGCCAGCGTGTCGAGCCGCTCGACCAGGGCATGGGCCCCGTTGCGGCGCACCGCCACGGTCTCGATCACCGGCACGCCCAGCGCCTGCTCCAGCGCCTGGCGGTCGATCTGGATGCCGCGGCGCTGCGCCGCGTCGACCATGTTCAACGCCACCAGCATCGGCTTGCCCAGCTCGCGCAGCTCCAGCGCGAAGCGCAGGTGCAGGCGCAGGTTGGTGGCGTCGACCACGCACACCAGCACGTCCGGCGCCGGCTCGCCCGGATAGAAGCCGCGGCACAGGTCGCGGGTGATCGCCTCGTCCAGGCTGGCCGGCTGCAGGCTGTAGGCGCCCGGCAGGTCCAGCACCGCGAACTCGCGCCCGGACGGCGCGCGGAAGCGGCCTTCCTTGCGCTCCACGGTGACGCCGGCGTAGTTGGCGACCTTCTGCTTGCTGCCGGTCAACTGGTTGAACAACGCGGTCTTGCCGCAGTTCGGGTTGCCGACCAGGGCCAGGCGCAGCGGCGCGGCCGCCGCGCTCACGGTTGCACCTCGGCGGCGGCGCTGACCTGGACCCGCGCCGCCTCGCTGCGGCGCAGCGCGAAGCGCGTGTAGCCGACCTGCACCAGCAGCGGCTCGCCGCCGATCGGGCCGCTGGCCAGGACCTGCACCTGCTCGCCGGCGACGAAGCCCAGTTCGCGCAGGCGCCGCGCGATGGCGTCGTTGGGCTGGCGGTCGTGCACGGTTTCGACGAGGGCGGTGCTGCGCAACGGCATGTCGGACAACGTCACAGAAACGTTCCGTCGATAAGAATGGTTATCAATTGTAGCACCGCCGCATTGCGTCATGGCGGCGCCAGCGCCGCCCGCTATCATGTCCGTATGGCTGCCGTTTCCCTTTCGCACGAGAACCGCCGATGAGCGATGCCCTGCTGCTGGAACGCTCGGGCAAGGTCCTGACCTTGCGGCTGAACCGACCGGAGGTGCGCAACGCCTTCGATGCCGACCTGATCGCGCACCTGACCGTGGCGTTGCAGGAGATCGGTGCCGACCCGAAGGTCAAGGTGCTGGTCCTGGCCGGGGCGGGCGCGGCGTTCTCCGCCGGCGCGGACCTGCAGTGGATGCGCGCGATGGCCGCCGCCAGCGAGCAGGAGAACCTGGACGACGCGCTGGCCCTGGCGCGGCTGATGCGCACCCTGGACGAACTGCCCAAGCCGACCGTGGCGCGCGTACACGGCGCGGCGTTCGGCGGCGCGGTTGGCCTGATCGCCTGCTGCGACATCGCGATCGGTTCCACCGACGCGCGTTTCGCGCTCAGCGAGAGCCGGCTGGGGCTGCTGCCGGCGGTGATCTCGCCGTACGTGATCGCCGCGATCGGCGCGCGCCAGGCGCGGCGCTGGTTCGCCAGCGCCGAGGCGTTCGATGCGGCCACCGCGGCCCAGATCGGCCTACTGCATCAGGCGGTGGCGCCGGGCGCGCTGGACGCGGCGGTGCAACGCCAAGTGGAACTGTTGGGCCAGGCCGGACCGCTGGCCGCCGCCGGTGCCAAGGCGCTGGTGCGCCGCGTCGCCGCGGTCGGCGACGACGCCAGCCTGGACCGCGACAACGCCGCGCTGATCGCGCGGTTGCGGGTATCGGCGGAAGGCCAGGAAGGACTGAACGCCTTTCTGGAAAAGCGCGACCCGAACTGGCGGGGGTTCTGGTGAGCCCGCTCGACCACATCGGCCTGCGCTGCGTCGACCTGGAACGCAGCCTCGCCTTCTATCGCGCCGCGCTGGCCGCGCTCGGCCTGGAGGTGGTGATGGAGGTGAGCGCCGAACAGACCGGCGATCGCCGCCACGTCGGCTTCGGCCGCGACGGCAAGCCCAGCGTCTGGCTCACCGACGGCGCCGCCAACGCCGATGGCGGCCTGCACCTGGCCTTCGCCGTCGACGAACGCGCGCCGGTGGACGCGTTCCATCGCGCCGGACTGGCCGCCGGCGGTCGCGACAACGGCGCCCCCGGCCTGCGCCCGCATTACCACCCCAACTACTACGGCGCCTTCCTGCTGGACCCGGACGGGCACAACATCGAAGCCGTCTGTCATCGCCCGGCCAGCGCCTGAGGCGTTGGCCGTGACCGCCGGCCGCGCTGCGTCCGGATCGCGCGTGCGCGAGCCGCATGCCGCCGTCCGCCGTTGCCCCTGAAGGAGTGTCCGTGAGCGTCGATCCGTTGCTTCCGCCCTGCCCCGCCTGCCGCGCGCCGTCCCACGGGTCCGACCGATGAACGACTTCGTGCGCCTGGTGGAAGTGGGACCGCGCGACGGCCTGCAGAACGAGAAGACCTGGGTCGCCACCGCCGACAAGATCGAACTGATCGCGCAGCTTTCCCGCACCGGCCTGCGCAGCATCGAGGCGACCAGTTTCGTCAGCCCGAAATGGGTGCCGCAACTGGCCGACGCCGCCGAGGTCTATGCCGGCATCGTGCCGGCCCCGGGCGTGGACTATCCGGTGCTGGTGCCGAACCTGCAGGGCTACGAGCGCGCCGCGGCGGTCGGCGTGCGCGAAGTGGCGGTGTTCACCGCCGCCTCGGAGACCTTCAACCGCACCAACACCAATGCCGGCATCGACGAATCGCTGGCGCGCTTCGCCCCGGTGCTGGCGCGCGCCGCCGCCGACGGGGTCAAGGTGCGCGGCTACGTCTCCACCGTGCTCGGCTGCCCCTACCAGGGCGAGGTGCCGCTGGCCGACGTGGTGCGGGTCGCGCGGCAGTTGCACGCGATGGGCTGCTACGAGATCTCGCTGGGCGACACCATCGGCGTCGGCACGCCCGGCAAGGCGCGGGCGATGCTGCGCGCGGTGGCCACCGAGGTGCCGATGGCGGCGCTGGCGGTGCATTTCCACGACACCTACGGGCAGGCGCTGGCCAACATCGCCGCGTGCCTGGAGGAAGGCGTGCGCGTGGTCGATGCGGCGGTGTCCGGCGCCGGCGGCTGCCCCTACGCCAAGGGCGCCAGCGGCAATGTCGCCAGCGAGGACGTGGTCTACCTGCTGCACGGCAGCGGCGTGACCACCGGCATCGACCTGGATGCGCTGGCCGCCACCGGGCGCTGGCTGGCGCAGAAGCTCGGCCGGGCGACCGGCAGCAAGGTCGGCCAGGCGCTGGCGACGGCCTGACCGGATCGCCCCGCGCTTGCCGCCCGTGGCGCCGGCGGGGACTGCGCGGAGTCGGCTAAAATGCGCGCTTTCCTGGGAGGGAGCATCCATGCAGCTTGCCGATATCCGTGCGGTGGTCACCGGCGGCGTTTCCGGACTCGGCCTGGCGGTCGCGCAGCGCATCGTCGCCGAAGGCGGCAAGGTCGCGCTGTTCGACCTCAACGACGACAAGGGCGCGGCCGCGGTCGCCGCGCTGGGCGATGCGCAGGCGCGCTATTTCCGCACCGACGTCAGCGACGAGGCGCAGGTGGCGGCGCAACTGGGTGCCGCGCGCGACTTCCTCGGCGGGCTCAACGCCGCGATCAACTGCGCCGGCATCCTCGGCGCCGGCCGCGTGCTCGGCAAGGAGGCGCCGATGGCGCTGGCCACCTTCCAGGGCACGGTGATGGTCAACCTGGTCGGCAGCTTCAACGTCGCCAAGGCCGCCGCCGACCTGATGCAGCACAACGCACCGGGCGAGGACGGCGAGCGCGGCGCGATCGTCAATACCGCCAGCGTCGCCGCCTACGAAGGCCAGATCGGCCAGGCCGCGTATGCCGCCTCCAAGGGCGGCGTGGTGGCGATGACGCTGCCGATGGCGCGCGAACTGGCGCGCTTCGGCATCCGCGTCAACACCATCGCCCCGGGCATCTTCTGGACCCCGATGGTGGACGCCATGTCCGACGCGGTGCAACAGTCGCTGGCCGCCTCGATCCCGTTCCCGCCGCGGCTCGGCCGCCCCGAGGAATTCGCCGACACGGTGCTGTTCCTGCTGCGCAACCGCTACCTCAACGGCGAGGTGATCCGCCTCGACGGCGCGGTGCGGTTGGCACCTAAATAGTCGGGATTCGGGATTCGGGATTGGGGATTCGTAAAAGCACCCCGCCCCGTTCGCTCCCCGCCCGGCTCCTACCAATCCCGAATCTCCAATCCCCAATCCCGGCTCCAAACCCATGAAAGCCAACGAAATCAAGAAAGGCAACGTCGTCGAATACAACAACGGCGTCTATCAGATCCGCGACATCGAGCGCAGCTCGCCGCAGGGACGCGGCGGCAACGTGCGCTTCCGCTTCGTGATGTACAGCGTGCCGGGCGGCAACAAGCTCGATGCCAGCTTCGACGGCGACGACGACCTGCGCGAAGTCGAGCTGATGCGCCGCCAGGCCACCTTCTCGTACAAGGACGGCGAGGCCTTCGTGTTCCTCGACGACGAGGACTACACCCCCTACACCCTCGATGCCGACGTGATCGGCGACGACGCGGGCTACATCACCGACGGCCTGACCGGCATCTATGTGCAGGTCATCGACGACCAGCCGGTGGCGATCCAGTTGCCGCAGAGCGTGACCCTGGAAGTGATCGAGACCCCGCCGGAACTCAAGGGCGGCACCGCGACCAAGCGGCCGAAGCCGGCCAAGCTCAACACCGGCATCGAGATCATGGTGCCGGAGTACATCGGCAACGGCGAGCGCGTGCTGGTCAACACCACCACCGGCGAGTTCGCCGGCCGCGCGGACTGAGCGCGTGCGCCGCGACATCGCGCTGGCGCTGCTGCTGACGCTGCCGTCCATGGCCGCGGCGGCGCCGCCGCCGGCGCCCGCGCCGAAGGCGGCCTGCACGATCCCGGACGAGGTGGACCCCGAACACCACGCGGGGTTCTGCGCCATGCCGCAGGACGTGCGCGCCTTCGTCGCGCGCCAGGACGTGTGCACCCATTTCGCCGGCGAAGAACCCTACGACGCCGCGCGACGCCGTGAGCTGGAAAAGGCGATCGCCGAGTACTGCGACGGCAACGAGGCGACCTGGGCCGCGCTGCGCGCGCGCTACCGCGGCGATCCGGCCCGCGATGCATGGCTGAGCCGCTATGGCGAGGACGCCGGGCTGGATCTGCCGTAGCGGCGACTGGAGGTTGCTGCCGGCGGATTGTCGCGGCTGAAGCCGCTCCTACAGTGCATCCGGCGCATGCCGCGCACGCTCTCTCTTGTAGGAGCGGCTTCAGCCGCGACCGGCAGCCTCACCCGTCACAGGCTCCGCCGGTCGCTGCGATGCCGACCGCCACCACCGCTCCGCACAACCGGCAATCCTCCGCAGCGCCGCACGGAGCCGCCGTCGTCTTGAGAAAGCGCATGCCGGCCCGGCGAGCGTCGCGCCGATCGGTCGTTGCGCGTCACCGCGTCTCAGCAGGCGACAACACCGACGGCGAAACCAACTCCAGGCCACCGCCCTCGCGATTGAGCGCGCGCAGCCGCGTGCCCAGCGCCGCCAGATTCGCGTCGATCTGCTGCAGCTCCGTGCGCAGCGGCGCGGGCAGCAGCACCTGCAAGCGCGCCTGCACCGCGCTGCCGTCGCTGCGCAAGGCGTCGATCCGCGCCTGGGCCTGCCGCAACCGCGCGCGTTCCTCGGCTTGCGGCAACCCGTAGCCGGGGACCCCCTGCAGCAGCGTCGCCGGCTGGCTCAACAGGCCCTGCTCCGCCAGCAGCGCCCGTACCGCCTCGGCGGCCGCGCGGGTCTCGCCGCCCGGGTCGGCAGGCCCGCCACTGGCGCTGGCGCTGCCCCGCTCTGCGG